>Ga0134128_10000025_pt1 | contig 214769 bp, 189 predicted proteins | sample KB31754_FD_96462 | JGI IMG/M metagenome (GOLD analysis project Ga0134128, IMG submission 96462) | Terrestrial soil microbial communities with excess Nitrogen fertilizer from Kellogg Biological Station, Michigan, USA - KB3-175-4 | ecosystem: Environmental > Terrestrial > Soil > Unclassified ...
CCAGTTCAGAATTTGCTTTAGCCAGTATAGAATTCCCTTTAGCCACTTCAAAACTCGCCTTAGCCAGTTCAGAATTTGCTTTAGCCAGTATAGAATTTCCTTTAGCCACCTCAAAACTCGCCTTAGCCAGTTCAGAATTTGCTTTAGCCAGTATAGAATTTCCTTTAGCCACCTCAAAACTCGCCTTAGCCAGTTCAGAATTTGCTTTAGCCAGTATAGAATTACCCTTAGCCACTTCAAAACTCTTCTTAACAAACTTTAAAGTCTTCCTTTCCACCTATAATTTAACAAATGCTTTTTCACAATTCTTTAGCACCCACGCAAAAAAGCAAATACCAGCTTCAAAACCATTCAGGTAACACATAAAGCACGTGTCCCATTCAGCCAAAAACACACCCTCACTGGCATAAAGTTTACAAGCTGCTCATAAACTTTAAAGCCAAACAACATGAAAAACAAGTTAAGCGAAAAAAAAGTGGCTATCATTGCCGCGGATGGTTTTGAACAATCGGAGCTTCAAAAACCTTTAGACGCCTTAAAAGAAAATGGGGCGCAGGTAACTATCATCTCCTTAAAAGAAGGAAAGATAAAAGGCTGGAAAGATAAAAACTGGGGAGATGAATTGAAAGTAGACCTGGTTATTGATAAAGCCAAAAGCCGGGACTATGACGCGTTGGTGTTGCCGGGCGGTGTAATGAACCCCGACCAATTGCGTGTTAACAAAGATGTGGTTGCTTTTGTAAACGAATTTATAGAATCGGGTAAGCCTATTGCTGCTATTTGCCACGGCCCATGGACCTTAATTGAAACGGGTAAGCTGAAAGGCAGGAAGATGACCTCTTACCCATCTATTAAAACCGACCTGGTAAATGCGGGTGTTGAATGGGTAGATGAGGAAGTGGTGGTTGACGATGGCCTGGTTACCAGCCGCAGCCCTAAAGACCTGCCGGCGTTCTGCAAAAAAATGGTAGAAGAAATAGCCGAAGGGGTTCATCAGCCCGTAAAATAATATTGAAGCTTAGGTTTCGAAGAAAGAAGAACCGAGAAATCTAATGGAAGAATATCCATGAGTTAAACAATACGGCTAAGTTGCGTGTGACAATTAGTCCCCGTGTATTTAACTCCGCAATTTATAGCAAGGCAGCTGCATGCATTAGTAAAAAATAACATGCCTGCTTTGCTAAATTGCTTTTAGCTACTTTGCTACATCCTTCCTCAACTGCTCAACATCCAGCGAGTTGAGCAAAGCAATAATATTAGGGTACCATTTTTCGTGAAAGTTGTAGCCGCCGTTGCGCAACTCGTCAATAGCTTCTTCTTTGGTGTACTGATGTTTGATCACGCAATAAGCAGCCACCACGCAACCTGTTCTATCAGCGCCATGCTTGCAGTGGACCAACACCGGCTTAGGCGCTTTTTCAATAGCTCTTAATGCAGCCACCAGTTCATCGTAGGAAATACTGCCCGCTTTCATGCCCACGTGTATAAGCACTAAATGTATGCCTTTGGGTTGCACATCTTTTTTCGATTTGCGTAAATTTAAAACACTCTTCACGCCAGTTTGTGCAAGCTCTTGCATAGCTTGCTTATCCGGCTGTTCAGACCGCTGCAAACTATCATCAACTTTGTAGAGGTTATATAAATGAGAAGACGGGATCTTTGTAGCCCAGGTATCTTTTCGGGTTTGTGCATAGCCCTTGCAGCAAACTGCAAGCAGCAAAACAAAAACAACGGCGTTCGTTTTAAAAAGCTTAGTCATGCTTACTTATCTTAACAATAAAGAATGGTAAATGGCATTGAGCCGTTCGCCAAAAACAGCAAAGCTAAAATGATCTGTTATGTGTTTGCGTATAACGGCCGGCTTATAACCAGGAAGATGATCTATCATTTGCTGCATGGCCTTTGCCAATGCCTCTACATCATCGGGTGGAACAAGCAAGCCGCTATCGGCAGGCACATATTCTTTAGGCGCTGTTAAGTTGCCCACGATGACAGGCAAACCACAGGATAATGCTTCTGCTATAACCAATCCAAAACTCTCGTGCCGGCTCGGGAATACAAAAAGACCGGCCGCTTGCATTTGTTTGGCAATCTCTGCTTTAGAAAGGCTGCCTGTTAGCGTAACTTTTTCTTTTAATGCAGGGTTTTGCGCTAAGTAATTTTTTATCAGCGGCATTTCTTCCCCGTCGCCAACCAGTGTAAAGCGATATTGCGGGTTGTGTTGCATTATATGATGAAAAGCTTTAAGGCTTCGCAGCCCGCCTTTAAATTCATCCAGTCGCCCGACAAAAAGTATGTTGTTCGTTATGTTAGTATTTGCTTTTACTTGAAAAAGACCGGTATCGACCGGGTTATGTGTAACGATGATCTTTTTAGGATGTATACCTGCTGCCAGGATCTCTTCCTTTAAATGGTTACTTACGGTTAGCACCGCGTTGGCTTTCTGCATAATGAAGCTGGTCCATCGCAGCTTCCAGAAATTTTCGGAGGTCATGGAGAAAGGCCCCTGGTGCTCGGTTATAACAAAGGGCACCTTTAATTTTTTAGCCAGCAAATAACTTAATGTGCCACTTAGTATGCTGCCATGTGCATGAATGATATCAATGTCTTTAAACTTTTTACCAATTTGATAGCCTTTTATAAACCATCGCATATAAGCAAGAGGCTTTAAGTAAGCAGGTACCCGTTTAGAGGATACGCAGTAGCGGTGTATGGTAGCGCTATCACTTATCTCAGTATGCAAACCTTTGTTGCCCGTTAGCCGCATAAAAAGCACGCTGGTAGTGCAATAATCTTTAACGCAGGTAAGGTAATCTAAAATAAAAATGCCCTGCACATCGCCCTCAAACTTCGGAAAGAGGTCGGGGATAACAAGAAGGTTTATTTTTTTAGTGGAGTTCACTTACTATTTAATTTTTGTAAAATTCTTCTTTAATGAAAAACACTGTATCAATAAAGAGTAGCATGTTATCTTTAGTCAATACGTTTTCATCATGCAGGTCTTCTAAAATAATTCCCAAATCAGGATGCAGGTAATCATTGTTTTTGGTATTAATAAACCCGTTGCTGCTTAAGAAATCTTTTACCGTTTGTAAATCTGTTTGAGCGGTAGCTTTTACAAAGGGCTGCTTGACAACAGCATACACAATTTCTTTACCTTCTTTATTTTCTTTGGTAAAACCCAGAAGCTCATAGGCTGTATCAGGAAAGAAAAAGTTATGAAGCAATAAATTATTCATATAATCTTCCCAAGAGCTATAATAGATAGCATCATTTAATTTCAGTACATACTTGCTGTCTTTTAAATACACCTTTTGTTCGGCCCCTTCACTAACATAATCATCCGGATTAATATCAGTAAGCCAAAGGTTGTTTTGAGTTATATACTCTTTTAGGTGCGTTGTTTCTTCTTCTTTGTAGTGCTTTGCTTCTTTAGCCAGTTTGCCTGATCCCTGGCTTCTTTTAAGGTAACCGGTGATTGCTTGGATAATAGCTCCTTGCCTAACTTTGCTCTTTCCTGAAATGATATTACGTAACTCATTTTTCACTTTCCTGTATGTAAAATTACACCTTTTACCTGATTTATCAAATCAGCCTGCAAGGCCTGTATACAAAACGCAACTACTCTTTCTTTTTAAACAGATATGTATAATCACTGCCAAAAGATTGGTGTTTAGGCTCTGCAGCATTGCCAAAAAAGCCACGCGTAAGCTGGTACTTCTTTTCATTAGAAAACAGGTTAGAAAAGCCCAGGAAAGATTGGTTATAACGGTATGATCTTATAAGCGCTAAATTATTTTGTTGCAAGGTTCTTTCTATAAAACGCGCCGGTACTTTATTAAGTTTATAGGCCTGTTTATGAATTAAATTTTTAAGTCCTAGATACAGGCGTATCAAATGACTGTAAAAATGCGAAGAGTCTGTATTTTGAATGATGAGTAAGCCGCCCGGCTTAAGCAAACCTGAAAGCCTGTTCAGTAATTGCTCAGGTGAGTTGACGTGTGCCAGTAAGCCCAAGCAAATAATAAGATCGTATGCGTTATCCTGTAAGTTAAGTGTAAAAAAATCAGCATTCACAGTTTCTGTTTTGTGCACATGCTCTGCCGGAACATTTTTTTGAGCGATAGAAAGCATATTGGCTGAGATATCAATCAGTGTAAGCTTTTGTGCCCTATCTAATAAAGGAACAGACATGCTGCCTGTGCCGCAGGGAATATCCAGTACATTGGTAAATTGCATGCCGGCTGTAAAAGCCTCAACGGTTTCTTTACGTATCTGTAAGTTATAATCGTAGGTAAGATAGAGCGCAGTATTCTCAAAAAGCTCCTTCACCACTTTACTTTTGTCTGTCATCTTTCTGAAAAATTATGCTCTTTTTGCTATTAACTTAATGGGGTTGCCGGCATATATGCCATATTCTTCGGTGATGGTTTTGCGCGTAACTACCGAGTTTGAACCGATAAAAACTCCTTTGGCGATCTTGCTTCCCATCAGCACTACGCACCCAGCTGAAACGCCTGCGTCTTCACCAATCTCAATGGCTTCGGCCACACCTTCCTGCTTGCGGTAGTATTCGTCTTTGGCAAATTTATGATTGCCGTCGCGCACACTGACATTCTCTGCAAGTGCCGCCCATTTTTTTATTTTAATTTCTTTGTTGCAGCTGATGAGTATATTTTGATGAAAGAGCACATAATCTTCCAGGATGATCTTTCCTTCTTTGGCAATCTCAAAGGTGTTGTTTCTTCCTAAGTCGACATAATCTCCGATAAAAATATTCTTATTAGGAAAACCTTTGAAATATGGAAAGGTAGCACACTTTAAGCCTTTGCCTACTTTGCAGCCATGTAGGATAAGATACATCTTCAACAATCTTCCTTTGCAACGCGATGAAACATTGCGAAACACGGCTTCTATATATGTAATGAGGTTTATCATTTGCTGCTTCCCAAATTTATCATTTTTTTCAGGAACGTCTTTACGTAACATTTAATAGTACGAAAGATGATCTTTTTATGATGGCCTGTTTGATGTACTTTCATGATCTTATATCCTTCTATGTTGCTTGCACAGGAACCGCTCATGCCCCCCAAGCGGAAACAGGTGAGCGTTTGCGGGATATAATGAAAGCTGAAGTTTTGCTTAAGACATCTCAACAGGAAATCATAATCAGCAGAGATCTTATATTGCGTATCAAACAAGCCTGCCTTATCATATACTTTCTTTTTTACAAAACAGGTAGGGTGAAAGATAGCGGGCATTTCGTTCATCTTGGTAATATCGGGCTTTGCAGAAGACAATGCATCTCCGCTTTCTGTTATATACTGCATATCGCCGTGGTAAATATCGGCATGCTGCGCTTTATCTGATTCAATCACTTTTGCAACTGTATCAGGCAGGTAATAATCATCGGCGTTAATAATACCGATCAATTCTCCTTTTGCAAGAGAAATGCCCTTGTTCATGGCAAAGTAAATTCCTCCATCGCGCTCGCTTTGCCAGTAGTCTATTTTATCTTCATACCGTTTGATGATCTCAAGGGTATTATCGGTAGAGCCTCCGTCTATAATAATGTATTCGATATTTGCATACGATTGACCAAGCACACTTTTTATCGTTTGTTCGATATGTTTGGCGCCATTAAACACAACGGTAATAATGCTTACCAAAGGTAAACCCGTTTCGTTTTTTTTATGTAAACCTGTGCCGCCCTTAATCATTGACTTGTTTGTTTTCTAATTGCTGATGCACTTTATCGATAATCTGCGACCACACAAAATGTTTTCGAGAATGGTTTATAATTTTATCATATAGCGTAGTTAACTGACCATCATTATCAATCAGCATTTGAAAGATAACAGATAGTGTTTTATCATCATTGTCTTTCAATGTTACACCGTATTTTCCTTCGTCGGTAATGTCTTTCATGCTCATAATACCTTCTGTGCCTATGATGTAATTGCCGAAATAAAGTGCTTCGCTGATGGAATGACAAAAAGATTCCTTATGGGATGTCATACAGAATATCCTGGCGCGGTTATACCATTCGTAAAGCTCGATACGGTTAGTAATGTTTCCTGTAAAGACTACGCTTTCTTTCAAAGAAGGAAATTCATTACTGATCTTATCAAAATAGATCCTGAAATGTTCGTTCACAGGGCCTACAAAAACCATTTTCCATCCTTTCATGTTGGTTTGTGTAAGGGCACGAATAATCATTTCATGGTTCTTGATCTCTTCGCCCACACGCCCTACGGTAAGAATGATATTTTCTTTTTCAGCAAACGATTTATGTTTGTTTTGAAAAGCGGCCTCTAAAAAAATGTCGTTTACGCCAACCGGCAGGTACATGATCTTACCCGCAACGGAAGGAAATTTTTGTTGTACCAGCTTAGTGCCTTCGGTGTTCTCCATAGAGATCAGATCAACGCTGCGAAGGAATTTTTTTTCTAACCATTTTAAAATACCGTTCTTGAATTTACCGGTAGAATGGGCAATGGTTGACTGCGGATCAAAGGTTTCATTATAACCATCTAATTTGAGGTATAAAATCCCTTTAGGGTTCAGCATTTTATACAGAATACCATATACAAAAGAAAACTTAGAGAAGATGTACAGATTAAGCACATCTATTTGTTTGGCATTTTTGCGGATGTATTTTAAAACCTCTTTTTCCAGGAAGCTTAAGCGGCCGGTGTTTTCAATAAACTCTATATGTAAACCTTTTACTTCGGTATTGATATTGTCGTAATGCGGGCTATTTTTATAACATACAATACTTGAATCATAACCATGTTTTTTATAAAGGAAATAAGGTATCTGACCCAGGTCTTTTGTGAGGTGCACGTTTTCGCAAATAGGAAATAAGGTTACAAATCTTTTCTTCATGCTTTAATACTCTATTAGGAATTGGTGTATATTAAATAGCCGCAATAATTTTCGTTCTATATTTCGTATGCGCATTTTTGTCTTGTTGCGGTTAAGCGTGCCGCCATAGGAACCAGAAATACCTGTTATAACAGGATTTTGTGCAAAGAGCTGTACATCTTTCTCTGCCTGTATCTTTTGATATACGATCTTTTCGATGTAGTTACCTTTGCTGTCATCTACCTGCTTGTATAAGCCTTTTATATGCCTGCGATAAAAATCGATGTTCACATAAAACACATTAGTTTGTGTTACGGCAAATTTCTTATGGCAATCGGCAATCAAGCCTTTACATGGAGAGGACGTAATCTGATCCAGGTTAAGCACCTTGTATCTACCTGTAATTTTAATGAATGAACTATATTTACCCGGAAGGCCATCTACGGCAGCATCCAGCATTTCAAATTCCTGGTAGCCTTTGCCCTGATCAAATTTATCCGATACCGGAAATTTTAATAGTGTGATCTTATTATCTGCCAGCATTTTCAAGAACTCGTTGTCTTTTGAAAAATCATAGCTTGAATTTTCTAAAAAGAAGAGTTCATCATTTTTAAATTTTTCCGCATAAAATAAAAGAGAGGCATAATATTCGTCTCTACGCTGCGAGGCATTGGTATGGGTTACAAAATTGCTATTCGGCACAATGGTACCCGTAATCAACAAAGCTCGTTTATCTGTCCCTACTTGTTCCATACACCTTTAGCTTTGTTATGAATGATTTTTTTGTATTGGATCGGTTGTAAAAAAACCAGCGGCAGCATACACAAACAAGTACCTAAGATAACACCTGCTGTTCCTAAATTTAAATATTTAGCCAAAAACACACAAAGCGGAATATTTACTACAATCATCACCAGTGAATGATACAGGCTTAAACGTATCTTGCCTACTCCGCTTAAAAAATTTCCGAAGATGCTTGTCCAGGATGAAATAAGCACCCAGGCTGCCATAGAGACAGAAAGCGTAAACGGAATTTGTACTTTATCTCCCACCCATATTTTGTAGAACAGGTTAGCGCAAAGTAACATGAACAATACAAGCACCAGCAACAAGGCCCAGAAAGAAGTAAGTTTTTTGGTAATGCGTTTGATCCAGTCGAAATCCTGTTTGTGGTAAGCATCCGAATAGGCATTCCAGAAAGGTGTAGTGATAATGGCAAAGCCCATGGTAATGATGCTGAAATATTTAAAGGCAATATTGTAAGGCGTTACTTCTTCAGGGCCGTACAATTGGTCGATGATAAAATTATCGGTAGCAAATAATACAAGCGCAGCAAACTGCATGATGAAAAATAAAAAGCCTATACCCATCAGGTCTTTAGCGCTGCTTAGTTTTACGTATTTAAACGAAGGGATCAGGTGCCTGTAATCTGTACTGAAAAACCAGATAGTAACAATTAACGGCGAGATAATGTTAGCAGCGCTTACACCAATGCTAAGCCACAATAAAGAACTATGGGTTGTTTTGGTGAGAATGAAAATAATAATAAGCGACAACAGGCTGGCCAGTGTATTAATGCCTCCACTGATGGCTGAGCGTTGGTTGGCGTTTAAGATCATTGTAATGAGCTTGATGATAAATTGCAGGCAAAAGAAACTGAATGCAATGAATATAAGCTTGGTTATTTCCTCGCTCATTTCAGGGGGTGTGTTTAAAATTTTGCTCCAGTTTATAAAGGGAAAAACAAGTATGAACAGTGAATAGACAATGCCTATGATAATCGTTAAAATAAAATAAGAAGTGCTGATATACGTACGCGCCATCTCATTATCATTCTTGGCAAAAGCAGCGGCCAGTTTGTTTCGTAGTCCGTTTCCTAAACCAATATCAAAAAAAGCAAACCAGCCTATAACAGATGTAAGTGTAAGCCAGATACCATATTTAGTAGGATTTAAATAATTAAGCGCAAGAGGAATCAATAAGAAACTGATGATAATACTAATGCATTTAACGATGATAGAAGTAACAATATTTTTCTTGGTTTTAACACTACGTTCATGTCCTTTGGTGAGGAAATTCTTTACACTGAATTTATCGCGCTTGTTACCATCTGTGCTTTTAATGAAGTTGTCAAATGCCTTTTTAAAATCAAATTCTTTAGCGGCGGCTAAACAGTTAGCAGAATACGTATCGTAATTATCTTCAATGGTTCTTATAGCCTGTTTTACTTTGTCAGCTTTTACTTCATCAATTAAAACACCGGCATTAAAATCCTTTACGCTTTTCAAACCAATAATATCAATGCCTATAACAGGTACGGCAGCAGCATAATAATTAAAAAGCTTACCGGCCGGGGAAGAAAAATAATTAAAGCTTTTTTTAGCCAGCTCAATATCATAACCTGTTATTCCTATATAAAAGCGGGAAACAAATTCGATGATATTTTCCTGCGCTACGTAGGTGAAATCAAACAACAGCTTATCTGATTGAATTAAGTCTCCATACTTTTCATGCAGCCAGTTAAAATACTTTTCGTTCTTAATGCCTTTTAAGGTAAGTGTGTAAGTATTGTCAAGCTCTTTAATGCATTCAATAAACTGTTCTAAGCCGTAACCGAATTCTATATTGCCCATATACAGAATTTGCTTCTGTTTTTTCTCTTTGTAAAGAACCTGGTTTTCATTAATGATGGGAGCATTCTGTATGTAAAAAACTTCCACATTTTCATCATCGCCTATCATAAATTCTTTGCGTTCTTTGCTTTGAATAAGCAGGGTTTCTATACCAAGCCGTTGTGATATTTTATAATACACATCCTTCTCCGTCTCTAAAGAAAAATAAACCGCATTTGAAAAGAACAATTTTGTAATGGCATAGCCCGAAGAATCTATAGCAATAACGGTATCGTATTTTTTATCGAACAGCTTTACAAATAATAGCGTAAAAAATAAACGTAAGACTTTATAAAATTTATAGCCCAATGTCTTCCGCCAGAAGTAAGCTGCAAATTTTCCAATCTTTATGTTTGCATAATCCTCTACAAGCCCGGTGTTACTAAATTTGCCGTTATCGATATAGATCAGCTTAGTATTAAATTGCTCATTACAGCAATGGTATAAGTTTAATACGGAAGGGGAGTATTGCAACCACTCGTCGGGAAAAACAATCAATATGGATCTTTCTTTTTTCACCGGTTTACTTTCCCGCTTAAATCGTCTATAACTAATTGTGTACGTTTGTCGACACCTTTTTTATTCAGGTGGTAATATGAATTAAAAAAATATTCGAAAGAAAATCTATACTTGTTTGGTTCAACGCTAAACGATATACTATTGCTTATCAGCGATACGGTTATCTGGTCGATTATGTTTGCCTGGTTATCATACGACTGGCTTTCAATAACCGGGGGAAGCAACACCAGCGTAGCGCCTTTGCTTTCAGTATAGTTTTTAAAATCTTTAATAAATGAAATAACGTAGGTGTCTATTTTTTCATCGCCTTTATTTTTTTTAGCAGGCAGATAGTTTTGATCAGGCAATGCCCAGTGAATATAAGCATCTCCATATTCGTTAAAAGACCTCCTGTCATAAATATCTATTTCACGCGCGAGATCTTGTTTTTGAAAAGGAGAAGCAATATAATTTTTGATCTTTTTTGCAGCATAGGTTGGCATGTATTTTAAGAGATGTTGCCATTGCTTCCAATCAACCAGGTTTCGGCCGGAAGGATCTACATCAAATAACACAGATACCAATTCCATCTCGCCGTAAAAATTATCAGTATAAAAATTTTCGTATTCTGGAACCAGTACCACCACGTCTCCTTTGTGTATATAAGATTTTACATCATTCATGATAAACTCCAACCCCATACCTGCATGCACCCCCATATTGATGACAGGCTTATTAAATTCTGCTGCTATTTTTTTACTGTCTAATCCAAAACTAATGTTTGAGCCCCCTACAAAAATAATTTTTTCTGTCTTTATTTTCTTAAGCGTTTCGTGCTTATCCAAAAGACCTCCTAATATACTATTCTTCGATACAAAATCAGGTATAAAAAACAGCGAGCCTGCTAATAATAACAGTATTAGCAGCAGCAAGCAAGTTATTTTTAACAGAAATCCTTTCATTTAAAATTGAAAATAAATAAATGCCTGGTTTTGTTTGAAAAATGCCAGGCAGGTTATTACCATCAAAACGTACATACTCCACCTGACAAAACCGGGCAATTTATTTGGTTGAGATAGTGTGATCTTATTTTTACGCATCAGTTCCAATAAGAACAAAATTGCTATAAGGGGCAAAGCTAATGCCATGCCATGCTGCACCGGGTACGTAAATAAAGAACGTGAGAACAAGCGACCTATATATTGAAATGCTTCTGTAATGTTTTGCGACCTGAAAAAAATCCAGGTTAGCGTAATGAGAAAAAATGTAAAAGCAATCTTAATTGTATTGATGATCGGATTAGTTGGAGATTCTTTTTTCTTTCGGGACAAGACAATCGTTGGAATAATAAACAATCCGTTTAGCAAGCCCCACGCAATGAAAGTCCAGTTAGCGCCGTGCCACAGGCCACTTAATGAAAATACAATGAGTGTATTTAAAATAACCCTGCCTATAGTACCCCTGCTACCGCCTAATGGGATATACACATAATCTCTAAACCAGGTGGAAAGCGATATGTGCCAGTTGCGCCAAAACTCAGCTACGTTTTTAGAAAAGTAGGGTTGCGAAAAATTCTGCATCAATGTAAAACCAAACAATTTAGCTGTTCCGATAGCAATACTCGAATAGCCTGAAAAATCACAATAGATCTGAACAGCAAAATAAACCGCTCCCAACAGCAAAGTGCTTCCCGGTAGTGATTGGTAATTACCGAAGATCTGATCGACGTAAACGGATAATGAATCGGCAATGACGATCTTTTTAAATAAGCCCCACAGAATTTGTTGCATGCCTTGTATAGCTTCTTCGTAATTAAATTTGCGCTTGTTTTCAAACTGCGGCAATAAATTAATAGCACGTTCTATAGGCCCTGCTACTAATTGCGGAAAGAAACTGATAAAGGCAGCAAATAAAACGAAATCGGTGGTAGGTTTTATTTTTTTAAGATATACATCGGCTGTATAGCTTAATGATTGAAAGGTATAAAAGCTGATGCCTACCGGAAGAATTATTTTTAAAACGGTGATAGACGGGTGATAGCCTAAACTCTCACAGGCTGAAATGAAATTGGCGATAAAGAAATTGTAGTATTTAAAAAAGCCCAGGAAGCCTAAGTTTACGAGGCAGCTTAAGCTGAACACTAATTTCCTCTTTTTAGGATCTTCTATTTTTCCAAGCTGTACGCCTACCCAAAAATCCAAGGTCGTACTGAATGCAATCAATAGTAAAAAACGCCAGTCCCACCAACCGTAAAAAACATAGCCGGTTACTAAAAGAAATAAATTTTGCCATTTTACTTGCTTATTGAATACAAACCAGTACAGCAAAAACACAATGGGTAAAAATATGGCAAACTCAAAAGAATTAAACAGCATTTCTTAGTCCTTATTTTTGCATATATAACAGGCATTCCAACTGTTTTCAGAAAGCGGCTGCTTGGTCATCCATTCTTCTGCACACACGATCTCGAGGCCATTTTTATTCAACATAGCCGTTAATTCTTCTATAAATAAATACCGCATTTTATGCGTTTCCTTCAAAGTAGTTTCTTCCTGTGTTTGTTTGTTTTTAATAGTAATATCAAAATGCACATTCACTATATTTCTTTCAGGAAACAATTCCGGCGTTGAAATTCTTGTAACCGATATATTTTCGTTCTCAAAATTTTTAGTTCTTGAAACAGGTTTGTCATGCAATACAGCCGGGCCATGCCAGCAATCAAAAATAAACAGACCGTCCTTTTTCAGGTGTTCTTTGGCGGTATGAATTGCAGCCGCTAAATCGGCATTTGTTTCCATATAACTCATCACATGAAAAAGAGAGATAGCCACATCAAACTTTTCGTTGCTTTTATAGCTACGTACATCTCCTTCCTGGAAAGAAAGATGATCAGCTATTGATTTTTGCAAACTATTTTTTCTTGTCCTTGCTTTGGCAAGCATCGTATGGCTTTGGTCTATACCGGTTACTTTATAACCCAGCTGCGCTAACAAACAAGCGTGCAAACCGGTTCCGCTGCCCAGTTCTAAAACAGACGTTGCATTTTTATGAAAGGTATTGATCAGTGCATGAACATAATTGGTTTCTGCATCGTAGTCTTTATCACGGTACAGCAGGTCGTAATATTCACTATAGGTATCAAATACTTTTGTACTCATGCGCGTAAAATTTCTTTTAACGTTGCTGCTACTTCCTTTATTTGATCTTCTGTTAAAGCCAGGCCGCTTGGAAGGTAGAAACCATACTGATACATTTTTTCCGCATTCGGGTATATCTCTCCAACAAACAGGTTCATCTTTTTAAATACAGGTTGTAAATGCATCGGGTAAAAAAACGGACGAGTAGCAATTCCCTTATCCGCTAGTTTTTTCATGAGTATTTCTGCAGTTGCATTTTCGTTGTTGGATAAAACACCAAAAACCCAGTAGATGTTTTCTGCATAAGCCGTTTTTTCTACAGGGATAGAAATACTTTTTTCATCTTTAAGCAGCGATGTATATAAGGCGCCCATTTTTCTTTTAATGCCGATAAATTCATCCCAGCGTTCTAGTTGGGCAACTCCTAAAGCCGCCTGCAGGTTGGTCATACGCATGTTCCAGCCCAATTCTTCATGCACAAATCTTTTTGTTGGCAGGAAACATAAATTGCGCAATGATCGGCATCTCTCTGCCAGCTTATCATCATTGGTAAGTACCATCCCGCCTTCGCCGGTGGTAATTAATTTATTCGGATAAAAGCTAAACACGCTGATGTCTCCAAAGCTTCCGCAGGGCTTTCCTTTATAGGTTTGCCCGTGTGCTTCGGCGGCATCTTCAATAACCTTTAAATTATGTTTTTTCGCAATGGCAAGTACAGCGTCCATATCAACCGGAAGGCCATAGATATGCACCACCATAATAGCTTTTGTTTTAGCTGTTATCTTGCTTTCAATCTTGTTTACATCCATATTCCAGGTTTGCAGATCGCTGTCTACCAATACTGGTATTGCCCCCACTTTTACAATGGCTGATGCGCATGAAATAATGGTAAAAGCAGGCATGATCACCTCATCGCCTTTGGTAAGGCCTAAGGCTTCTACAGCAATTTCCAATGCCGCTGTCCCGTTACAAACAGCAATACCATGTGCGCGTTGGTTTTTAGCGGCAAATTGCTCTTCCAGTTTTTTAATGAACGGCCCTTCAGAACTTATCCAACCCGTATCAATGCATTCGTTTAAATATTTTTTTTCGTTGCCGTTTAATAAAGGCTCGTTAACAGGTATCATTGACTTATTTTTTAGATGCAGTAAATCTTGTTTTATCTTCATCGCCTTTATACGGGCCTTGCTTCACCTCGATCATTTCAAGGTCTTCCATCACTTCAAAACCATGCCCGCCTGAGGCAAGCAAAATAATATCGCCTTCTTCAATAACAATGCTTTGCAAATGCACCTGGCTGTCGTCATAAAAATCGACTTTCAGTTTTCCTTTTTTTATAATAAGCACCTCCTGCGTATACACTACGTTGCGCTCTACCGGGTTGTGATAATGCGGCTGAATGACTTTTCCTTTGGGATGGTTCATATAAGCCAATTGCTGGGAAAATTCATTCGGGGTAAAAAAATGAATTCCTTTTTCATTGAACCTGTGGCTGATCACAATGGCTAAAATTTGTTCTTTGTCTTTTATGTATTCGATGTGTTGCATACTGTTTATTTATTCCAGATACCCGTTGCTTTGTTGTTTATGATCTTCAGGTACTGGATAGGCATTAAAATTACATCAGGTATTACAGATATGCAAGATGCTGCAATGATGGCACAAACACCCCAATCGGTATACTTAGCAAGTAAAATGCACAGAGGGATATTGACAATGGCCACCACAATAGAAACATAAAAGCCCAGGCGCAGCTTGCCAACGCCATTAATAAAGTTGCCGAAAATCTGGTTCCAGGCCGCCAGTAAAACATATACGGCCATCCAGCAGGTTAATCCTATCGGGATCTTTATTTCACTGCCGATCCACAATTCAAAGGCAAAGCCCGAGAACAAGATCATCGGTATCACAACTACAAACATCAGTGCCCAAACGCGGAGCATTTTAGCAGTGATCCTGCGTATCCAGTCAAAATCTTTTTGCGCATACGATTCGGTGTATGCACTCCACAATGGTGCCGAAAGAATAGTGAATATAAGCGTTACCGGTGTAAAATATTTTAAGGCAATGTTATATGGGGTAACTTCACCGGCCCCAAACAAGCGTGAAATGATGATATTATCGGTAGCTACCACGATCAATGCGGTCGACTGAAAAAGAAAGAACATAATGCCCACATTCAGCAATCCTTTTGCCGATCTTAAGTCTACATATCTAAAAGCAGGCGCATATTCTTTATAATGAGTTCTGTAATACCAAAAGCTTGCTACCAAAGGCACAATAATATTGATGATACCAATAGTTATAGCCAGGTACAAGAGCGAGCTTGTAGCTGTTTTAGTGAGAATAAAAACAACGATCAGCGTTAGTATGCTGCAGATGGTATTCAGGGCTCCGGTTACCGCCGTTCGCTGATCGGCCAATAAAACCGCGCTGATAAGCTTTACGATCAACTGCAAGCAAAACGAACCGAAAACAATAGCAGCTACTTTACCTAATTCTATAGCCTGCTCAGGGCTTACGTTTAGTATAAGCGACCAGTCTATATAATAATTCACAATTAAAAACAGCACACAGGCAGAGCCCATAATTAAAGCCAGCATAACATAGGCCGTGCTTAAATACGTGCGCGCCATCGCTTTATCGCCATTGGCAATCGATTCGGCAAATTTATTCCGCAAGCCATTTCCTAAACCTATATCCAGCAAACCAAACCAACTGATGATACTGTACAGCGTAAGCCAGATACCATAGTTAACCGGTGTAAGATAATTAATGGTAAGCGGCACTAATAAAAAACTGGTAAGGATACTGATGCCTTTTATAATAACGGAAGCCAGTATGTTTTTTTTTGCTTTTATACTACGATCGTGCCCCTTCGTAAAATAAGCTTTCAGGTTGAAGTTTTTAATTTTATAGATAAGTTCGGGCACGTGTAAAAAGTTCTTTATAGTATTAAATTCTGATCACGACTTCTTGTTCAACAACTGCTGCAACCTGGTTTTCTTTTTCTGGTCGGCATCTTCTCCATAACCGCCATACCCGTAGCCATAACCATATCCGTAGCCATAACCATATCCGTTTGAAGAAATTTTTACCGCATTGAAAACAATACCGATGTTTTTGATCTTGCCCTCTTCATACAATTTATTAATGAATTGTAAATGCTGGCTTCGTGTAATATTTTGTCGTACTACATACATATTAACATGCGAGTATTTCGACAATACAATACCATCTGTAACAAGCCCTATAGGAGGCGTATCCACAATCACATAATCATACTTTTCGCTTAAATACTCAAACAGCTTATCCATTTTTTCTTTCAGCAAAAGCTCAGATGGGTTTGGAGGAATTGGGCCCGAAAATATAATATCCAAATATGGTAATGAGTCTATAGACTGCGTCACTTCCTCTATACTGGCTGTGCCCGATAAATAATTACTCATCCCCTTATCGTGCTTTAGCTTAATGCCTTCTACCAGCTTGGGCTTGCGCATATCCAGGCAAACCAATACGGTTTTCTTTTCCGAAAGCGCAAAGATACCGGCCAGGTTATACGAGCAAAACGTTTTACCTTCTCCGCTTATGGATGATGTAACCAAAATTACATTTTGCTTTTTCGAGCCATCGCTCTCATCCAAAAAATAATTGATGTTTGTCCGTATCGTTCGGAAAGATTCTAAAAAAGTAGATGTTGGCTTTTGCTCAGAGAACAAGCTGTTGTTGTTATCGTTATAACCCACAATGCCCATGATCGGAATTTTGGTATGGCTTTCCAAAACTTCCTTGTCAGATATTTTATCATTCAACATCTCTACAATAAAGATCAAAAGCGCAGGCAGCAATAATCCAACCACAAAAGCAATAGCATATGATTTACTTTTAATGGGCTTAATAGGGCTGTAAGAAGGAACCGCCTTATCGATGATCCAGTTATCAGAAACCGTTGACGCCAGCAGGATAGCTGTTTCAGAACGCTTTTGCAACAGGTAAACATATAAGCCTTCTTTTATGGTAAACTGGCGCTTAATACCGATCAATTCTATTTCGGTTTTAGGCAGGCTTTTTATCTTGCCTTCAATTTTTCCTAACTGGGTAGTAGCCTCTTCCTGTGCCAGGGTATAGCTTTTTTTAATGTTATCTAAGGTTTCAAGGATGATGGTTTTCGACTTTTTGATCTGCAGATCCAGGTTTTCTATTACCGGGCTGTTGGCATTGCTTTCATAGCGGCGCCTTTCTCGGTCATTCTCTAGGTCACTTAAATTTGAAATTAACTTGATAAGCAAAGGATCGTTAATGCCTATGCTGGTAGGCGCAATATCGTTTATCTTTTTATTCTCTTTTATGTACTTGGTTAAATAATCAACAAAGCTCAGCTGGATGCTGGTCTCCGAGATCTTTTCATCATAATCCTTCACCTGGTCTAAGAATAATTTAGATTCAGCATCCACATCCAGTATGCCTTTATCATTTTTAAACTCAAGCATGTTATCTTCAATGGCTTTCAGCTCTTCCGATATCTGCTTGATCTGCGTATCAATAAATTTCAGCGAGTTGCTAGCCAATAAGTTTTTCTGCTCAATGCTGTTATCAATATAAACCTCCGTCAGTTTATTTAAAAAATCGGCGCATTGCTCAGGCACCACATCCGTAGCCGTAAGCTGCAAAATAGATGAACCCGCGGCAGCCACTTCAACGCTTAAATTTCCTTCATAATAACTGGCTACATTTTCTATCGGGTTAAAAAACACTTTAAAGTTTTTTTTGTCATAAGCCGGATCGTTAAACTGTGCATTATCAAATATCTTTCTTTTCTCTACCCTGAATGTGCCAAGCTCGTTGCTTATTTTTTGCCCAAAGCTGTATTGGCGGGATGTTTTCGTATCCTTGTTGTTGCGCTGGTAATAGGTCAGGTCAAATTTATCGGAGTTCAAAATTGATATATCCAGTTCATAAAAAGCGGCTGCATCGGTCAGCGTATCGCTCTTGATCATAAAAGGACACTGAGTATATAATTCCGTCGATTTTATTTTTCCCTGCAAAATGTAGGTCTCTCCAAGGTCGAGCTGCTTAACCGCTTTAGAAATAAGCGAATTGGATTTTAAGATCTGTATCTCGTTCTCTAAATTCCGGTTCCGCTTATAATCATTCAGCTCTTTTAAAATATTTTCGCCGCCTGCGTTTTCATCTTTGATGATGATCCTGCACGATGAACGATATAATGGTGTTGCATACCAATTGTAGTAGCGCGCAATAACCAATGCTATCGCCAAAGAAATAATAAATAAATACCAATATTTTAAATACTTGAGTAGAAAACGCTTAACGTTAAAATTTCTTTGCTCTATCTCTAAGCCCTGTTGCTGAGGGTTATTGCTCATCGTTCTTTTTCCAGTTTTTACCGTTTATAAAGGTATGAAAAAAAAGCTTACTACTCATTTTCCTTTGTTTAGCTTTGTAAAATTGCAATGGGAAAGAAGAAATATATATTTATTTTAATCGCTTTGTTTTCTTCAAAATTATTTTCTCAAAACGTATCTGCTTACATAGACAAGAACGGAGGTTTTTACATATTTGATAATGGAATTTCAACACGTTATGAATTGCAAAGCCCCATATCTTACAAGATAGGCGGCAACTGTATCGCTTATCTTGATAACTCTTCAACTTTTAAAATATACTACAATGGCAAAGTAATCAAACCTTTTGGCGACAATATAATCGACAATTACACGGTTACACATAATTTAGTGTTATTCACTGCACGAAATACAATATTAGTTTTTGATCAGGGAAAAACAGACACCCTTACTACATACAGAGGATATAACCCTGGGGTAAACGATAGTTTAGTAGTCTTTCAGGAAGGTAATACAAAATCATTGCTGGTTTATTACAAAGGTAAAATCGACACATTGGCAATCCCGGCTTCAGATCTTCCCGGGTATTATTCCGGCTTTGGACACTATGGGTATAGCTATCATTACGAAACCGGGAAAAACATAGTTGCCTTTATAGATAACTTAGAGTTAAAAGTGTTTTATCAAAACAACTTATATACATTATTGAAATTGCCTAAGTCTAAAAAAAATAACCCGTATTCTTATCCAATTGCTGATAATCCTAATTTAAAGTTAGGAAATAATATTGTGAGTTTTATAAACCCTGCAACCAAAGAGTTAAGTGTTTTTTATAAAGGATTAAGCTATAAGCTTTCTAAACGAGTTTATGAGGTTCAAACAGGAGATGACATGGTAGCCTATGATGACTCCTTAGGCCTGCATGTATTTTATTCAGGCAAAAACTATGATTTGGCACCTGTTTCTACCTGGGTTGGTTATAAGCCTACAACATTTTCTGTAAAAGATAGTACGCTGACTTATTACACAAAGGGGCGCCTTAAAGTTTTTATCAATGGGGACATAACAGACATTAATGACCGCTGGCCCGGCGATTATAAAGTGGATACTAAATTAGTAGTGTGGCTTGATTTGCAAAATAATTTAAATGCACTCTATGATGGAAAAACATACACATTAAGCACTTTTGTAAGACCGTTTGGCTATGCCGTATCAGGAAACACAGTATGGTTTAAAGTGTCGCCTAATGAAGACCATGTCTTTTTTAAAGGAAAAATTTATTGAAATAATTTCGGCATCAATTAACCCGGTAACTCTCCAACGGATTTTTACACACATCATTCGGAAACAAATACGTTTCTGTTTTTTTAGCATGATAAAAATGAATGGTTTTTTTAAAACTCTTAGGAATAGACGCCCCCGTTGGCAGCTTCTTAACCGGGTTGTCAAAAGCCAGCTCTACCGTAACGATCAATGAATCATTCGCGCTCCACTTCCGCTCCATGTTTTCCAGCTTCTCCCACACGCCGCGGTTAAGCTCGTAGTATTGTACCGAACAATTCACATAAGAAAAAGTAAGCCTCATCTTCTCTTTAGAAGAAGAGAAAGTTTCTGCAGGGCATAAATGCCCCTTATCATAATCGTTATTGGTAAAATCTTTAGAAGAAGCCGTCTTCACATCCTTCTCACTATAAAAATTCAAGCCCTTGCGCGTAACCTCCGGGTGGTCGGTATAATGATAAACCGAATAAACCACCTTCACCGGGTTTTTATACGCTTCCGAATACCAAACCTTATAAATGCCCTTATCTATCAATTTCAGTCCTGTGCCTTGCTGAAACGACAACAGGCAGGCGGCAACCAGCAATAAGGCAAAAAAATGTTTTTTTAATAACAGCATCTTCTTTTTATCAATTAACTATTAATTCATTGTGTTTTAGAGTAATGTGGCAACTTGTCATTTCGAAGGAGGAACCGACTGAGAAATCTAATAAAAAAGATTTCTCCCTATGGTCGAAATGACAAATAAATATGAACATACTACATTATTCTAAAATATAATCTATTAATTGTATTTTTATCATCTGTAAAAGTATAACACAATCTCAACCCACATTGTTCGTGCATGAAAAAATTTCTATTTGTTGTTTTTATCGCGCTTTTTGTTTTCTCTTCATTCTCGCAGGAAATAAATAAGAATATTGCCTATACCAGCATCTACGATTACCTGGATGAACTGGCAAACATACACGTCATCGAGCTTAACTCAGCCATTAAACCCTATTCGCGCAAGCTGATCGGCGAAAAGCTAAAAGAAGCCGAAACCAAACTAGACCAGCTTACCCCGCGCCAGCAAAAAGACCTCGCTTTCTTTTTAAAAGACTACAACAAAGAGTACATCCCCAATAAAAAATTCAAGCGCCGCATAGACCTCTTCTATTACCGCGATTCGCTGTTTATGTTTACTGTAAACCCTATCTTAGGTTATTCCTATTCATTCAATAAGAACGGGGATGCCTCGCACCGCTGGAATGGCGGCGAGTTGTATGGAACCGTAGGAAAGAATTTTGGCTTTTACTTTAGCCTTAGAGACAATGCCGTAAACAACATCCTATCTGCACCCGGTTATTTAACCCAGATTCCCGGCGGCAACTACGCACCTAAAAGCGGGCGGATAGATTTTGACGAAGCCCGTGGCGGCGTTAGCTATGGCTGGAAATGGGGCTCACTAAGCCTGGTAAAAGATAATTTTGAATGGGGAAACAATTACAACGGCTCAAACATTTTCTCGGGCCAGCAGCCTTCCTTTGCCTACATCAGCTTTAAAATGAAACCCGCCAAATGGTTTGAGTTTAATTACATACACGGCTGGCTGGCTTCGCAGGTTATCGATTCATCGCAAACACATGGCAGCGGCAGCAGCCTGCGCGAAGTTTTTTATCCAAAGTATGTAGCGGCAAACATGTTCACCATACGCCCGGTTAAAAACCTCAATGTCTCTTTTGGTAACTCGGTGGTGTATAGCGAAAAAGGCGTGCAGCCTTTGTACCTCATTCCGTTTATGTTATACCCCTCTGCCGACCATGCCTCAACAGGCGCAGGCAATAACGCGCTGGGAGAAAACTCGCAAATGTTCTTAGACCTTAGTTGCCGCAGCATTCCTAAAACACACCTGTATGGCTCGCTCTTTATTGACGAGGTCAACATCTCGCAAATGTTCCATCCCTCCAAGCAAACCAACCTGTTTAGCTACAAAGCCGGCGTGCGCTTTACCAACCTGCTGGTAAAAAACACCTCGCTAACGTTTGAATATACACGCACAAACCCCTGGGTATATGTGCATCCCATAGCCACCACTACCTTTGCATCAAACAACTACAACATGGGTAATTATTTAGGGCAAAACTCGGATGAGATCTTCATTGGCCTGAAACTAAAACCCTTTCGTGGTGTGACCTTAGACTTTGGATACTCGCAGGCGCGCAAAGGGCCGGTTAGCCCCTTTATACAGGTTAATGGCGTAAACCAGGGCGTGGCAGGCGCGCAATTTATGACAAGCACCCAGTGGAATAACCGCACGGCCTACGTAAAAGCTCAATTCGAAATTATAAACGATGTATTTATTTTTGCTCAATTCACCATGAGTGATATTAAAGCGGCATCTCCAACTCTTTTATCAGATTATACTCCTTCATTTTACTGGGGCAAAACAAATACGTTTACAGGCGGGTTGAATATTGGGTTTTAAATTAGCAGACTACTAAAGGTAAACTTGTATTAAGCACTAAAGTTTTTACTTAGAATCGTTAATAATTTGCATTACATATGTATTTCTGATTTCTCTTTCTTTTTTATTATTGACGCCCTCTGTTGAAGCTAATTTAAAATCCACAGGAATTTGCAACTCAAATTGTTCAAGATTTGATTTTAATTTTTTCAAATCTAAATTTTTGATGTCGTCACCTAATTTAGCTAGGCCTACTATTAAAGAAAATGAGTTTGACTTATTGAACCAAATTGACTTTGGTTTTAACTTAAGTTTTATAATTATATCTGCTGTTTTTTCCAAAATTTTCACAATCTCATCTTTATCAGAAAAATTAATTCCGTAGTCATTCAGCAACGAAATTGTCTTCTCGTTTCTATTGAAGAAATCGGTTAAAATTGATGACATAATATTTAAAATATGCATTAAATGCACTTTTCTTGCAATATCATGAGAAGTGAAAATACCTTTATCCGTCGTTAAGAATTGAAACTTATTAACTTTTTGTTTTTTTGCCCACAGAAAAAATTCTTTCGGAATGTTTGGATCTTCTCTTAAATCGTCCTGCGTAGATTCAAAATCTAATTCTATTTCATTAGCTAATAGTTTCGCTACAAGCATATATTCCGCTGTTGAATATTCAGATGCCATTTTTTCAATTATTGATAATGAATTAGACGTTCTGTTAATTCTCTGGAAGATTTCTTGTACTTTAGGGTCATCATTTTCTAAATCTAACTCTATTACAGCAATTTCATACTTTAGAAAATCTGATTTTTCTTCTTCTGATAAGTCATTATATATTTTCCCATCTACCTCAATTTGATTATCAATAAATTTAATTATAGCATTTGTTCTCTGCTGTCCGTCAACTATACAAGAAATAGTTGACAATGAGGCAACATCAATTTTACCTTTCGAAATAAAAATTTGAGGAAAAGGATAGCCCAATAAAATAGTTTTAATAAAATCTTTATTATGAATATCTCGCCAAACCAAATTCCTTTGAAAATAGGCATCAGGTATTAACCTTCCTTTTTTTACATCATTTACTAAATTTAGTAATGAAACTGAACGCACTCTGTAGTCTATCATTAGATGGGCTTATTTGAAATATATTCGTTAATATTTGAAATTTGTTTAAACTCAAAAAAGGTTTGTGAAAAATAAATCCCGGCATTTATAGATTTAAACAAGTCTTTATTTTTACTTGATAATTGCCCGAAGAATTTCAGCCAGTTCAATCTTTTTTTTCCTGTAGGCATTAGGTCTGGCCGAAATATACCTTTTGAAATACAATTTATATATTGTTGATATGTTGATTTATGATCAATAATGGGAAATCCAGTCCTATCTGCGAAGCCCTTAGTATTTTTAAAAACCCACTCCGTATATAATAGAAATAAGTTTGAGTCAATAATTGCAACGTCCATATCAGAAGTTAATATATCAAATGTTTTCTTTTTATGAAAACTATAACCTGTTTTGGCCGACCCAACAACTTGAATATTCATAATTGGAATATTAAAATGTTCACTTATTTCATTCAATATATGAAATTGACGTTCTTCATTACCAACCAATGCCATGGTCGGATATGTCAAATAAATTTTTCTTACAATTTCGTTATGCGGTCTACTATTACTAAGTCCTTCATCTATTGATTTTAAGTGCATCATTCTAATTACGTATGTGCTTATCTTTAAAAATTCTCTTTCTGACTCTAAACTATGTGTATCTTAACTTGCAAAAGAATACTAAAAGCCAAAACTAACCCAAATAAATAATTCACAAAGCCTTTTATCACAAAATATTTCGCATTTATACATTAAGTAAAAAAACCTTACATCGCTCTATCTTTGTTTTTAATAAGGAACTTTTTTACCGCAGAGGCTGTAAACACAAGCCCCCAACTTCCTAACAACACAACGTGCTTAACTTTAACATCCCTTAGCAAATTCATTTTGCTATAATTAATAAATTGCGGTAAAGGTTTTATATAATGAGGTGGATTTTTATCGTAAGTGTTTTTGTTTTAAGTATCATGGCTGCCAAGGCGCAAACTATTGAAGGCAACAACGATTGCACCTATTCCAAAGAGATCATCGTTCCTTTTAATTACACACCCGATGGCCTGAGCAAAAACAAGCCTCAATTAAACCAAACCGTTTTTTACAGTTACCGCGATCAGTTCTCCTACTGGTATAAGATCATAGCCAAAGAAAATGCCACCCTTCGCTTTAAGGTTAGCGCCATTAACGACAGCGACGAATATGCCGTGTATGTATACCAATACAACGAAAAAGATTTTTGCGACAAGGTATACTACCATAAAATAAAAGCAGTAAGATCTTCTTTCTTTACAGGCCCCAATGCCACCGACGAACCCTACGAGCTGCAGGAAAGATCTTTTGCGGCAAAAAAAGACAACGTGTATTACATCTCCGTTCTAAACACCTCCTTAAACAATTGCGGGCATAACTTTTACCTGGTCGATCAAAAAGACACCCTGCGCGTTAAGGCCCTGCACCTGCCCTGTAAGCGCGATATAACAGCCATTCCGCCAAAAACAACCACGCTTGCCGCAGCCCTAAAAAAACCTGATACCATAACAGCCAAAATAACACTGCCGCCGCCGCCCGTTAAAAAAGATACTGTAAAGCCGCTTGTTGTAAACACTATACCTACGCTTACCTGCCGTGTAATAGACGCCGTTAAAAAAACCGCCATCGATGCTTCGCTCATCATCAGCGACCAGGCCACCAACGAACAAATACCCCTTACACAAACTGCAAAAGGCATCTGGACCTGCGTAGTTGGAAAAGGCAACATGTATAAAATAAAATGCGCCGCCTTTGGCTACAAAAACGCCATGCAAACCGTGTCTATCGATTCGATAAACAATACCATCGATATACCCCTTCAGCCATTTAAAGAAGGCGACAACTTTGTGATGAAAAGCATTTATTTCTTTCCCAATACCTATGCCCTAAAAAAATCGTCCTTCGAAGAACTGCAAAAGCTGCTTCAATACCTCTTGACCAACGAAACCGTGCGCATAGAGATACAAGGGCATACCAATGGCGACCACCACATTGCCAAGAACAAGGCCTATGCAACCCTTGGCGAAGAATGGAATTATGAAGGAAGCGCAAAAACCCTTTCACAAAAAAGAGCAGAAGCCATAAAAACATATTTAGAAACAAACGGCATCAGTGCCGACAGGCTCGAAGCCAAAGGATACGGCGGCAAAAAGCCCATTATAAAAGACGCCCAAACCAACGAAGAAGGCCAGCTAAACATCCGTGTAGAAGTTAGCATTTTAAAAAGCTAATAGCTTTACCCGCCCCTCAGGTATCTAAACATAACACAACTGTTGGCTTTGTGCAAGTTTTCCCGTTCATTTTCAGTGCCTGCACTTTCAATTTCCTTACTTGAGTTAATTGGCCTTTTACGTGGAGAACAACCCAATATATTTTCTTCCGGCACACCATGTTGCATAAGTAAGTTAATTACTTTATTAACTCTTTGTTTAGTTAACTCTTCGGGGTTTTGTTCGTTTACATCAAACCAGCCGCTAACTGTAATATTTTCGCATGGATTTGCCAATATATATTTAGCCACATAGTCAATTACCCGGTTGGTATCAATTATATGCAGCTCGTTGCCAAAATAATCTGAAAGCGTATCAAAGTTCAGGCTGTTGGGTTTAAAAAACAGTTTGGGTAAAAAAGGCTTTTTTTCAAACTGCATACCTGCCGTACTGGGGTCTATTAACGGAATATGGTACTCAACCGTATCAGCTTTTTTTGTATTCGTTGCATCCGGGTTTAAACGCAAAGTAACATAACGTGCTTCACCCGGTAGTACAGGCACATTTTTCATGATATTGGTTTGATATCCTTTGCACGCAGCTTTTACCATATACTTGCCCGCGGTAAGCTGACTGTTTTTATATTGCCCGTCTGTACCTGTTGCACCGTGTATATCTGTGCTATCTGTATATATATGTATCTCAGCAAGAGAGAGGGCTTCATTCGTATTTTTACTTATAACATATACACGAATTGACCCCGGCTTGCTTTGTGCAAATCCAGTATATATAAGTACGCATAGCAGGAAAAGAAAAAAGACTCTCATTATGTTTATGTTTGATACATATAGTTAACCGTGTAGAAAGAAAATCATTTTACCTTAAACCAAAACTACAACATTAAGAGTCTTTAAAATAAAAATTAAGTAAGTGGCGGTAGTTTTTTTATATCTGGTTGGTTTTAACAAATAAGTGGTAAACCTTTCTGGATATTTTATAGCCTGAATTTATAATGCCCCTCACTTTTTAATGAATATAGACACCCGTTTTTTATTACCTTTGATCTAAACCCACATCATGAAAAAAGGATTTTATATTTTAGCCGCGTTAACCATTTTGTTTTCCTGTAAAAAAGGAAATATACAAACTGCAACGGTTATACACGATTGCTCAGGGCAATATTTACGCTTTGATAACGTAGACCATCCTATTTGCAACATTGATAAAGTAGCCAACATTGCAACAGGAACCGTTGTAAAAGTCACCTTTGAAAACGTAGGCAACGGCAGTTGTGCCGATAGGGAAGCCATACATTGCATGATCGCTCATAACTACCCTACCTCCAGCGACTGGATCACCATAAAACAAGTAAATTAATCTCCCCAACACATTCCCCTCTCCTGTAGGAGAGGGGTCAGGGGTGAGGTCGCAATAACCAGAATACTTAATTTGGCCAGAACGTCCGCGGAGCCGTGTGGCCCATGCGAATTGCCATCGGACGTTCTTGATTTTTTGCTTCTTTTTTATCAAGAAAAAAGAAGATACAATTTCTTTAAGAAAAACATTCACCTAACACCCTCAGCGCATCAACCATCCAATAAAAGAAAAATATTATCCGGAGCAGCGGGCAGGACTGGCAAAACGCGATGCCGTGTGGCGGTGAACCAATTTTAGGTCTTTCGGGATGCAACCGAAAGGCCGTTAAGAAATTGGAGAGGCGGGTAGCAATCGTTTTGCCTTGATTTTTTGCTTCTTTTTCATCAAGGAAAAAGAAGGTACAATCTCTTTAAGAAACACATTCACCTAACACCCTCAGCGCGTCAACCATTCAATAAAAGAAAAAAGACAATTCGTAGCAGCGGGCGGGGTTGGCAAAACGCGATGCCGTGTGGCGGTGAATCAATTTTAGGCTTTTCGGGATGCAACCGAAAAGCCGTTAAGAAATTGGAGAGGCGGGCAGCAATCGTTTTGCCTTGATTTTTCCCTTCTTTTCGTCAAGGAAAAAGAAGATAGTAAGATACATCTTAAAACAACCTGCAGTTCACTACGTTATAGCGCCCGCTTGCTCATTTCTTTAAACAACTTGCGTATATCTTTCATGTAAATGCGTATATCTTTCATACTTCTGCTTAATTGTTTCATACATATGCGTATATCTTGCAACATTGTTCGCGAAACTTTCATGTAAATACGTATATCTTTAAACAACTTGCTTATATCTTTCAGCATTATGCTTATATCTTCCGCCATTATGCTTATATGTTGCAACATTATGCGTAAAAGTTTCAGTGCATCGCAGTTTTTTAGCAATTTCTTAAGCCTGTCGAGGTTGTTACAACCCAAAATCGCGTTAAAACAAGCCACAATTGGGCTGAACAATGTTAAAAACGGGTATCTTCTACTTAATAGGATAAAAAGAATAAGTGCTATCTTTAAAACCTGATGTGTGGCATAGCCGGAATTGTAAGCTTAGACGGAGTAAATATACCCGAACTCCATAAAATGTCGGCGGTTTTAAAACACCGCGGGCCTGATGACGAAGGCTTTTTACTACTCGATACCCAAAACAAAACCCAATACCTCAAAGGAAACGACACCATCGCCCAACTTTCAGCATTACCCCACATACAAGATACAACATACAGCACACAACCTACAAAAGCAGCCCTGCTGCACAGGCGCCTCTCCATCTTAGACCTTTCACCCGCCGGGCACCAGCCCATGAGCTATGCCAATGGAAAACTGCAGCTTGTTTTTAACGGGGAGATCTATAACTATAAAGAACTTAGAACTGAACTAAAAAGCAGCGGCCACACCTTCACCTCCGACAGCGACACCGAAGTCATTTTAGCAGCCTACCAGCAATGGGGCAAGGCCTGCGTAAATAAATTTGCCGGCATGTGGGCCATAGCCCTCTTAGATGTAGAAAAACAAGAGCTCTTCCTGTCGCGCGACCGCTTCGGTATAAAGCCACTCTACTATGCAAGCACACAAAACAAATTCGCTTTCGCCTCAGAGATCAAAGCCCTGCTCACCTTAAACTTTGTAGAGCCACAAGCCAACATGACATCCGTATTTGAGTACGTATGCTTTGGCGCCACCGCCGATCCTTCCGCCAACCTCTTCCAGCAAATAAAACCATTACCACCCGCGCACAATTTAGTGCTTAACCTAAACACCCTGCAGGCAGATACAAGCTGCTATTACAACCTCGAAAAAAACATTCAAGCCTATACCCTGCCCGCTGAAAACAACCTACAAAAAACATTCGAAGAACTTTTAGATCATTCCATCAGCATACACCTGCGCGCGGATGTGCCCGTGGGTTCTACCCTAAGCGGCGGGCTCGATTCAAGCACACTCGTAGCCATGGCAGCACGCAAAATGCAAGGCAACACTTTCAAAACATTCACCGCTGCCTATCACGAAAAAGATATTGACGAGTCCGACTACGCACGCAAAGCAATTGCATCGCAACAAAACATCGATGGCCATTTTACCTATCCCAATGCAAGCACCTATTGGCAGGATATCGATAAGCTCATCTGGCATCAGGACCTCCCCATAAACTCCACCTCCATGTTTGCCCAGTGGGAAGTAATGAAGCTTGCCAAACAACAAAATACTAAAGTGTTGTTAGACGGTCAGGGCGCTGATGAGATACTGGGCGGCTACTACAACTTTGCCGGCCTGTATTTAATTGAGAAGCTAAAACATGGCAACATCCCTGCCTTCCTCAGCGAGAAAAAAGAACTAAAGAGCAAGTTTGCCCCAAACATAAACAACGCCCTGGGCAGAGCTGCCTATTACTACATGCCCGAATTTATACAACGCAACATACGCGCAAAAAAACGCCTGGGTATGGGCTTTGTAGCTCCTTCTTACCAGCAACAACTAAACAACATCGATGTGCCTGCCCGTGGTGGAAGAACCTTTAAACAACAATCCCTGTTAAGCACACAATTCGGCTTGCAGGATCTGCTCCGTTATGAAGACCGCAACTCCATGGCCTTCTCTATCGAAAGCCGAGTGCCCTTCTTAGACCATCGCTTAGTCGAATTTTCTATTGCATTAAACAATGATTGGAAAATAAAAAACGGCTGGACTAAATATATACTGCGCAAAACAGCCGAGCCTTTGCTGGATAAAGAAGTTGTTTGGCGCAAATACAAAATGGGCTTCCTAACCCCTCAAAAACTATGGAAACTGCAATCTAAAAAAGAATTGGATACATTTGTGAACGAAGTAAAAATGCCCTCATTTTTAAACAAGGATTACTTATTGAAGCTGAACAACGCCGATATAAACGACAGCTCTCACCTGAGTGAATTCTGGAAAATAGTTTCCTTCTTAAAATGGGCAGAAATATTTAATGTAAGATTTAATTAATGCACAAAGAACTGAGATTTGCCCTGGTAGGATGCGGAAGAATTGCACAAAGACATGCAGAACATATTGCCAACCAGGCTACCCTTGCTGCGGTATGCGATATAAACGAAGAACGCAGGAACGAGCTGGCAGCTAAATACAATTGCACAGCATACGCCTCTGTTGAAGAACTGTTGCAACACGAAAAGAATATAGACCTTGTATCTGTATGCTCACCTAACGGCTTGCACGCTGAACACAGCATTAAGTGTTTAGAAGCCGGCATACATGTATTATGCGAAAAGCCCATGGCCATCACAACTGCAGATTGTCAGCGTATGATCGATGTGGCCGATAAAGCAAAAAAACAGTTAATAGTAGTAAAACAAAATCGCTTTAACGCCCCCATTGCCGAATTGAAGAAGATCATAGCCGAAGGACGTTTAGGCAAGATCATCAACGTGCAGCTTAACTGCTTTTGGAACCGCAACGATAAATACTACGAAAGCTCCGATTGGAAAGGCACAAAAGCCCTTGATGGCGGAACACTGTTCACACAGTTCAGCCACTTTATAGATTTATTATATTGGATGGTAGGCGATGTAAAGCACATAAGCGCCATCACCCGAAACTACATGCACCAACATAATGTAGAATTTGATGATACCGGCGTAGTATCTCTTGAATTTGATAACGGAGCAGTAGGCACGGTAAACTACACTGTAAACAGTTTCGATAAGAACATGGAAGGATCTATAACCGTGTTTGGAGAGAAAGGAACCGTTAAGGTTGGCGGACAATACCTGAACGTATTAGAGCATCAAAGCATAGAGAACTATAAAATGGAAACTGTGTTTGAAATAAAACCGGCCAATGATTATGGTTATTACCAGGGATCTATGTCAAACCACGACAAAGTATACGAAAACGTAATTGATGTGCTAACCAAAAACGGAACCGTAGCCACTAACGGCTTCGAAGGATTGAAAACGGTTGAGATCATTGAACGTATTTACAAAAGCGCACAAGGCAAATAAATGAAGATCGGCATTATAACAGCGCATTATATGCCCGAGGTTGGTTACCAGGAAGTACATTTACCCCGTGCCTTTGCACGCAGCGGCCATGAAGTAAAAGTATTCACATCCGATGCCTCCGTCAACCTGGGTGGCGAGATGAACAAGCTTAATTATAAAAGCGGCTCATCTTATGATGAAAGATACAAGTATGAAATTCTTCGCCTGCCCTCCATCTCCTACAAATCAAAAGCCTATTCATCCCGTTTAAAGAAAGCCGTGCTTGATTTCAACCCAGATGTATTGATCATCCTGGGCGTAGCCAAAATATTTCCTGTCTCTTTATTGAATGAAACCTTCCACAACAAAATGAAAATGGTATCTGTTTACGGAGATGCCAAAGAATACCTAGACCGGGGCACCTTTAAGCAAAAACTAAAGACCGCCTTTCATGAATTAGGATATCGTTTTATCAAAGAGCCCCTGTATCGCAAAGCCGTAAACTATTGCCACAGGATGGTAATGAACATACCTGAGACAAATGATTTCTTCCTTAGTTTTTTAAAAGGAAAAGAGAAAACACTCTTTGAGCAAAAACGACAAATGCTAACCCTCGGCTTCGATCCAGACGAATATTTTTACAGCGAAGCTGACAGGAAACAAAAGCGCAGCGAGCTTGGCTTTAATGAAGAAGATATTGTTATCATCACATCCACCCGCGTAAACAAACGCAAAAACTTAGAGAAGAATATTAAGCTCATCTCGCAATTGCATGCCGCAGGTAAGAAAGTCCGTTATGTCATTATTGGCTTTTTAGGCGATGATTACGAGAGAGAATTAAAAGCATTCATACAATCACAGCCTAATCCTGACTTGTTCAGGTGCTTTCCTTTTTTAAATGCCGCAGAAATCAAAAAACTATACAGCGCTGCCGATATTGGCATCTGGCTTAAGGTGGCAATCTCTATTCAGGAAGCAATGGGCACAGGCTTACCGGTCATCTTAGAGAATAAGCCCAGCGTGAATCACTTAATAAAAGACGGAGTTAACGGTTGGTTCTTTGAAATCAATAACTTTGATGAAACGGTTAAGAAAGCAGTAGACGCATTATCGATGAAGCCAACAGATAGAATGAGCTTATCTAAACTCAATGCACAAACACTTTCATACGACACCATTGCCAAGAAAATGATAGAAAATTTATAAGCTTGAATTATAAAGATTGGAAATACTGGCTAAAACACCTTCCCTGGCACCTGAAATGGTTTGTCGTGCTGGTACTGATACGCCCCATTGTAGACAACTTTTATTACCTCAAAAACATTTCTCCTTTTTTATCTCCTCTATACATCGTAGGTATTCTAACTCCCTTGCTGGCTGCATACACCCTACTCTATTTCCGGAAGAAAGACCGCTCCGTACTTGATTTCTTATTCGGCTTATGGGGCTTTCTTATCTTCTTTTCCCTATTCTTTATGTTCATGAATGATCCAACTTCCAAAACCTTCTTCGAGTATTTCTTAAAGCTGTCCATGCCTATCTATTTATTCTTCTTTCTGCGCTTATTGATCCGCTCGCAAAGAGACCTCGATGGTGTACTACAAACATTTTTATACTCTTCGTTGTTTGTAGTAGGCGTCTTCCTGTTTGAGCTGATCGTAAACCCCATCAAGGTTCAAAAAACCCGCGACCTGGAGCGTATCCAGGGCTATTACGGCGATGTGATGAATTATGCCATCTACCTTTCGCAAGGCTTTTTAATTGTGTGTTATTTCTATTTCACCAAGAAAAATATACAATCTGCTTTTGAAAGAAACCGTTTATTGATCTTTACTATACTGATATGTATTGCTTGCCTGTTTAAGATAAGCCACACCGCTACCTATGGCGTATTTGTTTCCATTTTTGCGTTGTTCGTGCTCTTTAACTTGCGGACCAACAAAACGGCAGGCTTTGTTTTGATCATTGTAGTTTCTGCCTCAGCTTATTTTTTTGGCGGAGAAGCTATTGATAAGAATGTAGCGCCGCTGCTTAAAACAGACATTGCCGTATATGAAGGCAAGAAATCGGAAGAGCGTTTATTACACGGTCGTGTTGGCCGTTGGAAAGCCATGCTGGAGCAATTCTCAGGCTTTCCGGTAACTGCACAATTCTTCGGCATGCCCTTAACGTTGGAAGATTCCTACGCCGAAGTAAGCACCGGCGCGCATAATGATTTTGTGCGCATTTTATTTTTCACAGGTTATGTAGGGGTAATCATATACCTCGCTATTTTTATCGCTTTGTTTATGCGCTTAAGATACCTGCGTTCGCACCAGCACTTCCTGGCACTGGGGGCTATTACTATTTTGTTGCTGTATTCCATCAGTACCTGTCCTACTTTATATGCGCCTATGCTCTACATTTTGTATGCTGTGTTTTGTTTTATGTCTTTGCCTAAATCTGTAATAGCCCAAAGCAATGACTAAACCAAAAGTATTACTATTAGGAAAGCTGCCGCCACCCTATATGGGCCCATCTATTGCTACGGAGATCATTTTGAAATCTACATTAAAAGATCATTTCGAATTAATTCATTTAGATACCAAGATCAATCACCAGATCAGCTCATTCGGCACCTGGAGTTTTAGCAAAGTATTGGCAAACATCTCTATTTACTTTAAGATGTTTTCTTTATTACGTAAACACAAGCCTCAGTTAGTTCTTATTCCAATCAGTCAGACCACCACTGGTTTTTTTAAAGATTCTTTATTTATACTCATTGCAAAATTGTTTGGCAGGAAAGTCTTATTGCAACTACGTGGAAGCAATTTTAAAACATGGATAGAGCATTCATCTTCTATTAACAAAAGCTACGTAAAATTCATCCTAAAGAAAACACAAGGCATGATCGTTTTGGGAAACAACCTGAAATATCTTTTTGCTGATTATTACGCCGACAACAACATATTTGTTGTACCTAACGGCGGAGATTACACCATTCCAAAAAGGAACGAAAGCCCCGAGGTTAAAATACTTTATTTATCAAACTTGCTTGCATCTAAAGGCGTTGAAGACGTATTTAAAGCCATTGAAATTTTACATACTAAAACAGCTATTCAATTCTCTGTAGACCTGGTTGGCGAATGGTACAATGAAAAAACCAAAGCGAGCTGCCTGGCCATAAAAGAAAAGAACAACCTCCCCATTCGCATTCATAAATCAAAAGGCGTAGCAGAAAAGTTTCAATACTTAGCCGATGCCGATATATTTGTTTTTCCTCCAAGAGAGCCCGAAGGCCATCCTTGGAGCATTGTAGAAGCCATGTCTGCGAGCCTTCCAATCATTTCTACCGACCAGGGCGCTATCATAGAATCTGTCATGGATACTAAAAACGGCTTTATCGTAGAGCCGAATCATCCCGAACAAATTGCAGAAAAACTAAAAATTTTACTGGAAGATATTGAGTTAAGAAAAAGAATGGGAGCCGCCAGCAGAGAATTATATCTTGCTAACTTTACCGAAGAAAAAATGGTAGAAAAACTACGTGCCGTTTTTAATAAAATTATAGCAGCGTGATTACGGAAGAAATACAGAACGAAGAGTTAAAACAGGTTGAAGAATTTTGGAACACCCATTTGTGCGGCAAGCAGTTTGTGAATGCAAAATTTCCGTCGAAAGAGTTCTTTGAGCTTTACAGGAACTTTCGTTACAAAAAAACACATCATTTAGATACATACATAGACTGGCAGGGAGCAAAAGGCAAAGATGTATTGGAGATTGGCCTTGGCATTGGTGCCGATGGCAGTCGCTGGGCGCAACATGCACGCACCTATACCGGCGTTGATTTAACAGCAGAAGCAGTTTATGCAACCAAGATTCACTTAGACCACCTTGGTTTAAAAGGGCATGTAGTGCAGGGCAATGCAGAAGCATTGGTATTGCCTTCCGGCCATTTTGATATTGTTTATTCGCATGGCGTATTGCATCACACCACTAATATTGAAAATACATTCAGGGAAGTTAACCGTGTATTAAAGCTAAACGGACAGTTTATTGTCATGCTTTATTCTAAAGGCTCATTTAATTATTGGTTTAGGATACAGTTTTATTTTCGTTTGAGGTTATTGTTTGAGATATTGAAAAATAAGCTGGGCGGTTCTTCTAAAGGAGATATGGCATTGCACGTAAAGAATTTTAAAGAAGAGGGTTGGAAATACTTATCATGGAACAATTTCCCGCACCGTTGTACTGATGGGCCCGATTGTAAAATAGCCAACATTTATTATCAAAGTGAAATGATCAAGATGTTGGAGGACAATGGCTTTATAATAGAAAAAACGAAAAAAGCACATTTCCCCATCGGCAGCCATTTTCCTAAGCTGGAAAGATTCCTGGCAAGCTTTATGGGCTTTCATCAGATCATTTGGGCAAGGAAAAGATAAGTCATGTGCGGCATTGCAGGCTATATCGCTTCTCAAAAACTACAGGATAATGCCATGCTTTCCTGCCTGCACCACCGTGGCCCCGATCATGCAGGAGCTTACACAGATATAATAAATAACAAGCAGGTCTTTTTAGGCCATACCCGTCTAAGTATCCTTGATCTTTCTGAAGACGGCAATCAACCTATGTTTTCAGAAGACAAACAAGTTGTGATTGTCTTTAATGGTGAGATCTATAATTTTCAGGATTTAAAGAAAAAACATTTAGCACAACAACACTTCCATTCCAAAACAGATACCGAAGTTGTATTAAAGCTTTATGAAAAATTTGGCATAGGTTTTATTAAAGAACTGAATGGCGATTTTGCTATCAGTGTTTTTGATAAACGAAAAAATAAACTGTATTTAATTCGTGATAGAGTTGGCGTGAAGCCTCTCTATTATTTTCAAAATGATGAGAAATTTGTTTTTGCTTCAGAAATAAAATCCATACTGGCAGCAGGCGTACAACCTATTTTAAATAATGATGAGATCTTAAATTATTTTGTTTTCAAATATAGCCCACAGCAAAGAACGCTTTATAAAAATATACACCGCCTTCCTCCCGCTTCTTACCTGGAGTTTGATATTGATAAAAACACCTACACTATAACTCAATACTGGCAGGTAGAAAAAAGAAATGATTATATAAATCTTTCTTATCGCGATGCGCAGGATTGTTTGTTTGAATTGATAAAAGACAGTGCGCAAATACGCCTGATAGCTGATGTACCTATCGGGAATTTCCTTTCTGGCGGATTGGATTCGTCTATTATCGCTTACCTGGTAAAAGACAGAAAAGACATTCAGCATTATTGCGCTCGTAAATCTGAAAGCGACCTGAAGAAAGAAGGCACAACTTCTGATTATTTTTATGCGGCGAAATTAGCTAAACAATGGGATCTAAATTTTCGTCATGCTGATATCGGGAGCGATGAAGCAAGCCTCGAAATGATCCGTAAAACACTTTTTTATTCGGAAGACCTGATTGCGGACGGCTCTCAAATTCCTTCTTATTTAATTACCAAAGATGCTGCAAAAACATCTAAAGTAATTTTATCGGGCATGGGCGCCGATGAATTATTTTTAGGTTATGCCGGGCAAATGCTTACGCTTATTTCTTCTCAATATTTAGACAAACTGCCTCATGCACTTTCAAGCGGATTGGGAAATTTAGCCTCAAAAGTTGATCAAGGAAAAGGGAAGTTTCTAGCATATCGACGCTATATTCATAAAATGGGCAAATACAGCGCGTATCCAAATTATAAATATGCACTGTTTAACATTGTCGGCGATTTTGATAATTCTGCTTCTGTATATGCGGGCGATAAACATGCAGCAACAGAATTGATGTCGGCATATTTCCCAAAAGGAAATGATGTTTTTGATTCTTTATTTCATTTTGAAATGGAGAATTTTTTAGTGAAGAATTTACATTATACCGACAGAATGGCCATGGCTAATTCGGTTGAATGCCGCGTCCCTTTTTTAGATCATCGTATCATAGAATTTGCTTACAGTATTCCACGTAATTATAAATTAACATCTACCGGAAAATTTAAACGCATTTTAAAAGACACTTTTAAAACACAGTTACCGGATTATATTACCAACCGCCGGAAAGCCGGGTTTGGCATGCCTTTGCGAAGTATTTTCGGCAACACAAAAACAATTGATAGTTTATTGGATAGATCTTTCTTTGCAAACTTTAACGGCTTTTCAGTTGAAGCGATCAACAAAATAATTGATAATCATGTTAACGGAAGGGAAGATAATTCTTCTATTATTTATGCCTTAATTTCTTTTCAGGAATGGCATAAAATCAATTTTTAATCTTCTTTTTTCTTAGGAATAAACGTATAATTCACCGTATATGGATTATCGCTTGTGTTCTTTAAAACATCATCACCCGGCGGCTGTTCTTCATTTGGTGTTACAACTGGATCATTTTCATTTACCAACCAATAAGGATTCGATTCGTCAACATCTTCATCATTATTAACATCCCAGGAATAAGTCGGCTGCTGAATGCCTGTTTTCCTGTAAATATAAGCCAGCACAACACCGCTTAAAAACCCGGATAAATGCCCCTGCCAGGAAATATTTTTATGATCTTCTATATAGTGAATGGCTTTTTGAAAGTCAGTTGGCAAAACACCCCAAATGATCGTACCGTATAAAAATGTGATAAGCAAAGCCACACCAAACAATGCTTTGTTTTTTCGAATTATGCCCGATACGAATAAAAATCCCGCAAGCGCATATACCAATCCGCTGGCACCGATATGAACCTCATTCGGGCGATTATTAAAAGTAAACAGCCAAACCAAGGTGCCGCATGCCAGGTAGGAAATAAAAAACACCTTAAATGCGATCTCCTTATAAAAATAAAACAAGCAGGTTCCTAAAATAAGTATTGGAAAGGAGTTAGAAACAATATGTCCAAAATCGCCATGAAGAAGCGGCATCGTTAATATGCCCCGTAAACCTTTTAAGGTTTGAGGCGCCAGGCCATATTGTGCCAAATCTAATTTATACGTTACATCAAAATAAAAAACCATCCACATAAGCAGCAGAAAAAACAAGGGAAATAAGGCGCTTTTTAAAACCGTATTTTGATTCATACTAATAAAGCTATCAAATTTTGTGCTGTTTTGAAATAACTGACAAAATGCACTAAATGACGGAACGCTGATGACGCTGATTAAACGTGATTAAGTATGATTTTTGGTTTTGTTGTTGTACAGTGTAGTGTTTTTTATAAGATTGCTAAACTTTACAATTTTTATCTGCAAAATCATAAGCATCTGCGGCGCCTGCGTTCTATTTGTAAAGCATTTTATTTATCTTTGAAGATGATGTTAAAATCATGAAGAAACTGCGTTAGGGATTGAAGTGAAAAGCCTTTTTGTAATCGAAAAGCTTGTAACGAAAAGCCCGCCGCCATAGCGGAGCGCCCAAAAAATACAGATGGAACAACTGACACAAAATTTAAAAAGCGGCGAGATGAAAATTCTTGAAGTACCGTATCCTATGCTGGGCAAAGGCTGCGTGCTGGTAAGAAATCATTTTTCTATTATAAGCGCGGGCACCGAAGGCAAGACAGTTAAAGACGCTCGACTGGGCTACGTGGGAAAGGCTATGGCGCGCAAGGATGAAGTAAAAAAAGTGATTACCACCGCCAAAACCATTGGCTTGGTTGAGACCTATAAATTAATGATGAATAAGCTGGACGCTCCGTCGGCTTTAGGATACAGCTGTGCCGGAGAAATTATTGCAGTGGCAGATGATATTACTGAATTTAAAATTGGTGATAAAGTGGCTTGTGCGGGCGCAGGTGCAGTGCATGCGGAAGTAGTGGCAGTTCCTAAAAATTTATGTGTTAAGTTGGCAGATAATGTGCTTTTAAACGAAGCCTGTTTTACTACATTGGGTGCTATTGCACTGCAGGGCATTCGCCAGGCAGATTTGAGGCTTGGAGAAAGTTGCGCGGTAATTGGACTTGGCTTATTAGGACAGTTGACCATACAAATGCTTAACGCAGCAGGGGTACAAAGCATAGGGATTGACATTGATAAAAAAATGGTGGCGCTTGCACAGGAACTTGGCGCAAGTTATGCCATTGACAGAAATACAGAAGGCATTGAAAACAGCATCCGTGAGCTGACCAAAGGCTACGGCGTGGATGCTGTTATTATTACTGCGGCTACTCCAAGTACCGATCCGGTTGATTTTGCTGGGGAGCTTTGCCGCGTAAAAGGCAAGGTTATTATTGTGGGAAGCGTGCCAACGGGGTTTAAACGTGCAGGTTATTATAAAAAAGAACTGGAATTGAAAATGTCTTGCTCCTACGGGCCGGGCAGGTATGATACAAACTACGAAGAGCAGGGCGTTGATTACCCGTATGGGTATGTGCGCTGGACAGAGAACCGGAACATGCAGGCTTTTGCAGATATGCTGGCAAATAAAAAAATCAGCATAGGCAGATTAATCTCGCATGTATTTAACTTTACTGATGCGCCAAAAGCGTACCAGTTAATTGTAGACAAAACGGAAGCTTTTACAGGCGTTCTATTGAAATATGATATTGAAAAGAAAATCACTTCTGCCGTTCAATTAAAAAACATACAGGCTGTTGCAGGCAAACCGGCTGTTGGCTTTATCGGCGCGGGCTCTTTTGCCAATAATGTATTGCTGCCGGCTCTTAAAGAAGGGGCAAATTTTGTGGGAATTGCCACTAACCGTCCTAACAACGCACGTAACATAGCCGATAAATACGGCTTTGCTTATTGTACGGATAATGCAGGCCAGTTAATGGAAGATAAAAACATCAATACGGTTTTTATTGCTACGCGCCATGACTCGCACGCAGGCTATGTTATGCAGGCCTTACAGCACAATAAAAATGTATTCACCGAAAAACCTTTGTGTTTAAATGAAGCAGAATTAGAAGAAATAAAAAACCTTTACCAAAAATCAAATTCAGTTTTAATGCTGGGCTTTAACCGCAGGTTTGCGCCTTCTGTAGTAAAAGCTAAAGCATATTTCGATAAATTAAACACACCTCTTTCTATGAACTACCGTATCAATGCAGGAATTATTCCTGCCAGTCATTGGGTGCATAATAAGGCTATCGGCGGCGGAAGAATTGTAGGCGAAGTTTGCCACTTTATAGATTTGCTTACGTTTATTACCAATTCTAAAATAAAATCCTTGTCGGCAAACGCCATGTATGATACTGCGCATGTAAGCGACACGCTTACCATCAATTTACAATTTCAAAATGGCAGCATTGCTACTATTTCTTATTTCTCTAACGGGAATAAAAATTTAGATAAAGAATACCTGGAAATTTTTGGTGGGGGGCAGGTCATTGTTATCGATGATTTTAAGGAAATGCAAACGTATGGAAAAAGCAAAAAAACGGATAGCCCCGGCAAACAGGACAAAGGCCATAAACAGGAAGTGAGTATGTTTTTAGATGCTATTGCCACAGGCAAGCCATGCCCGATTGCTTTTGACGAAATTTATCACTCTATGCTTTGCACATTTAAAGTGGAAGAATCTATTGCTGCGGGCGGAATACAGGTTATTTTATAGTTATGCGTGATTACAGAGAGTCGCTGGAAAAACTGCGTTTATATGTAGAGAAAGAAAATTTTAAGGGTTATGATCCTTATGACACACTTAATTCTCCGTTAAGATTTAAGTTATTTGGCCAGTTAACTGCCGTGCTTGCCTTGCAATTTCAAAAAAGAAACCCTGTCAATATTCGTCCTTTATTAGGGATCAAGAAAGAGCACAACCCAAAAGCTTTAGGTTTATTTTTATACAGTTATTGCAAACTACAGAAACTTGAGCCCGGCAAAAATTATACTGCGCAGATAAATTATTTATTTACTGAGCTACAAAACAATTATACAAAAGGCTTTAACGGGTATTGCTGGGGTTATAATTTCGACTGGGCCAGTTCTAACAAATACATTGCAAGGTATAGCCCTAACATTGTAGTAACTGCCTTTGTTGCTAAAGGTATTTACGAATATTATAAACTAATGCAAAACAAGGAAGCTCTTACAATCTTAGAAAGCATAGGTGATTTTATTTTAAAGGATCTTCCGATTACTGAATTCGAGGATGGAATTTGTTTTAGTTACACAACCCTGGGAGTTGACAATTGTTATAACGCAAGTCTTTTAGCAGCTCTTGTTTTGGCTCAACTATACGAGCTTACTCAAAAAGAATCTTATAAAGATTTTGCGCTTAAAGCGGTTGATTTTGTCATTAGCAAGCAACATGCCGACGGGCATTGGAATTATAGTATAAATGAACAAGGCAAAGAACGTGTACAAATAGATTTTCACCAGGGATATGTTATAGACTGTATTGCTGATGTAATGTATTACACTAATACGAACATTGAGAAATATAAAAATGCCATAGCCAAAGGAACAGCCTATTACAGAGTTCAGCAATTTTTTGAAAACGGGCAGTCTAAATGGCGTTTACCCAAAATATATCCGGTAGAAATACACAACCAATCGCAAGGTATCATTACTTTTTGCCGCACGGAACAATATGCAAACTTTGCAGAAACTGTTGCTGATTATACAGTCGATAATATGCAGGATAAAAAAGGATTTTTTTATTATCGTAAGCTTAAATATTTCACACATAAAATACCTTATATGCGATGGTCGCAGGCATGGATGTTTACTGCACTAACCGAATTGACCATAGCTAAAAAGAAATAACATGGCCAGGGATTTTACATTACAAATTTACAAGGAGCTTTTAGTTGCAGCTATCAACGCAGGTTATACTTTAACCTCCTACGAAGATTATATTACAAACGGCAATAATTATAATAAAGTTTTTATTCTGCGCCATGATGTAGATGATCTGCCCGAAAATTCTTACCAAACAGCGTTGGTAGAAAAAGAACTGGGTGCAAAAGGTTCTTATTTTTTCAGGGTAGTTAAACAAAGCTTGCATCCGGCCATTATAGAAAAAATAAAAAACTTAGGGCATGAAATAGCATACCACTACGAAGATATGGCCTTATGCAACGGCAATATTGATAAGGCTTTCGAACATTTTAAAACAAAGCTCGAAATGTTCAGGAAGTTCTATCCTGTAAAAACCATTTGCATGCATGGCAGCCCGTTGAGCAAATGGGATAATCGCCTACTCTGGAAAAAATATAATTACAAAGATCTTGGCATTATCGGCGAACCTTATTTTGATATAGATTTTAAAAAGGTATTATACATTACAGATACCGGCAGGATGTGGAACAACGAAACATCCAGCGTAAGAGATAAAGTTGAATCGGGTTATAACTTCAAATTTGATTCAACAAATGCTATTATTAAAGCATTCCACGAAAATAAACTTCCGGCGCAGATCATGCTTAACATCCATCCGCAACGCTGGACCGATGATTATTTTTTATGGACTAAAGAATACATCATGCAGAACATGAAAAACACCGTAAAGAAATTTTTAATCAAAACTTAATACAAACGTTTACTTTCCTATAAAAACAGGTTTTCTTTTTTCCAAAAATGCCTGCACACCTTCTTTATAATCAATGGTAGAAGCCGCATTTATTTGCTCTATCCCTTCTGCTTTTAATTGTTCTTCCAGCGAATTAAAAATGCCCTGGTTATATAATTTTTTTGTGAGCCCAATGGCCTTTGTTGGCATATTGGCCAGCGTTTCAGCCAGCTGAAAAGTTTCAGCTTGCAAATTCTCGTCGGCTGCCATTTTATAGATCATTCCCATTTGCAAAGCATCCGCAGCAGTAACTTTATCTCCTAGCAAAGCCAATGCCAATGCCTTCTGAAAACCAATGATACGAGGCAGAAAAAAAGTTCCACCGCTATCCGGTATCAGCCCTATTTTACTAAACGCCTGTATAAATGATGCAGATTGAGCCGCTACAACCACATCGCAAGCCAGTGCAATATTGGCTCCGGCACCCGCTGCAACTCCGTTAACAGCACAAACCACCGGCTTTTCCAAATGCCTTATTTTTAAAATAATGGGATTGTAATGTTCTACAACAATATTTTTGATGCCCGGGCCTTCAGGATTAATGGCTTCCGACAAGTCTTGTCCCGCACAAAATGCTTTTCCTTCTCCTGTTAATAATACACAACGTATGCTTTCATCATTTGCAGCAGTATCTAAATGTTGCTGTAGCTCCAATGCCATGGCACGGTTAAAGCTGTTAAATTTATCCGGGCGGTTTAAGCTAAGCTTTAAAACACCGCCGGTTTGTTGATGTAAAATGTTCATGTAAAAAAATTTGCCGAAATGTATAAAATATTATCTTCATGCAGGTTATTTAAATTTGATTTTGTGCTTTTTATAAAATGGATCGATCCGTAAAACTTCAAAAACAGTTTGCTTTTTTCTTTATCGCCGTTGCAGCCATTTCATTTATCGTGGTTGCTTTTCGAAGTTATCTGGTACCTTTTAACCACGATGAAACGGCTTCGTTCTTTATGTTCATACAATCAGGCAATTACATGCCTTTTTACTCTAATACAGATGCCAATAATCACGTATTGAACAGTTTTTTAAGCAATATATGTTTTCATATATTCGGCTCTTCTCCTTTTTCATTGCGTCTTCCTAATTTGCTTGGCTTTGTTATTTTAATTTTCGCAACCTTCCGTATATCAAAACACCTGCAACACATTGGCTCTAAAATATTCATCACAGCAGCCTTATTATTTTCTTTTCACTGGCTTAGCTTTTTCAGTGCATGCCGTGGCTATGGCTTATCCATGGCTTTATTAACCATGGGCATTTCCACTTTATTGGATTACATTAACCATACATCAAACAAAAAATTATTTATAATTACCCTTTTGCTCTTTCAGCTTGCCATCAGTGCCAATTTGATTTTGATCATCGTAGTTGCCCTGTTAAGCGGCATTTTACTTATTGTGCAATTAGCCAATAAAAAATTGTTCAATGTACTAACCATTATAACTTGGCTGTTACACCTTGCAGCAGCGTATTATTGGTTATCCTTTTCTTTTTACCTGCAGGATAAAGGAGCCTTATACTACGGTGCCGGCGAAAGCTATTGGAAAGTAACTTTTGTTACACTGCTCGATATGCTGATCGGTTTTTCAAATCCCTTCATAAAATATGCTTTGGTTTCTTTTTTTGTAAGCACTTTACTGCTCACCCTATATGTAAATAAAAACAAGCTTCTCAAAATCACGGAACAATTCAAAAAACCGGAACCTTCCTTATTAATGGCCTTTGTGCTGAGCTTGCTTGCGGTTGGATTTTACATCATGCATAAAGTAATGCACGTAAATTACCCAGAAGACAGGACAGGCTTGTTTTTCTATTTATTTTTTGCACTATTAATTTGCTTTACGTTCGATAAGCTTTCTTCAATGACCAACACAATTATCCTGTTGTTTATCTCGCTTATCATTATAATACACTTTTTCAGTAATTTAAATTTCAGGAAACATTCGCTTTCTGTTTATGAAACCATCCCGCAACATTTTTACGATACTTTGGTACATGAACAGCAAAAATCTACCGAACGTATAACTATTGGCGGGCACAGGGTTCGGGAATTGTTTTATGGCTTTATGAATTACAGGAACGGTGGCTACTTAAACCCTGCTGACCCTACGGAAGTAATGCAAATGAACTGCGATTACTACCTTTCAACCAAAGTAGAAGAAAAATATTTTAAGGATTATTATACCATTATAGATACTGAACCCGACTGGGGCTTTCTTGTTTTAAAACGTAAAGAAAAGATCAAAAGAATTTTACTCAACGAAACAAAAGATCAAATAATAGAAACCGAAAACGAAGAATTTAAAAACATATATGTTAAAACAGATTCATCTGCAAACATAAATCCGGTATTAGCTGAGCTATCCTTTGATGTAAAAGAAATACCCGTTCCCAGTAATATCTGGATGGTATTGCAAATCAATGACAGTGCCGGCGAAGTCATCACCTACAAACGCTATCCGCTGGCCTGGTCGGGCGATGACCTGAACGGCCGGAAAAACTTATCTTATAGTTTAATTTCGGGTAATTTGCCATTAGGAGCAAAAACAATTGTTTGCTATTTTTGGAATATCAAAAAAGAACCGTTCATTATAAAAGTAAATTCTTTTAAACTATACCGCTTAGAGGGTACCGGAATAAATTTTGTAGCACCTGACATTAAATAATTTTAAATAAGCCGACATGAAAAAAATTATCACGCTTGCACTTGTTCTTTGTTTTACAGGAACTTTTGCACAAAAAAAGCAGATCACACTGGAAGAGATATGGAAAGACAAAGCTTTTGCACCTAAACGATTTGCAGGCTTTAACAGCATGAACGATGGCTTGCATTATACACAGGTAGATGAAAACAACGACCTGGCAAAATACGACCTTAACAGCGGCAAAAAAGTTGAAGTGCTGGTAAAAGCAAGCGAGCTTACTCCCGAGAGAAAATCGGGCGCTATAAAAATTGAAGATTATTATTTTAGTGACGATGAAACAAAATTGGTTTTGAAAAATGATTTTGATGCTATTTACCGCCGCTCCGGAACGGCTACAAATTATGTGTTTGACCTTAAAACCCGCAAGCTAAAAGCCTTGTCTGACAAAGGAAAGCAAATGTTTGCAACCATGGCCCCTGTTGGAAATAAAGTGGCTTTTGTAAGAGAGAATAATTTATTTGTAAAAGACCTGGATAACAATGCTGAAACACAGGTTACAAACGACGGCGAAAAAAACAAGATCAAGAACGGTTGGGCCGATTGGGTTTATGAAGAAGAATTTAGCAAAGCTGAAGCATTTTTCTGGAACGCCGACGGAACCAAAATTGCATTTATACGCTTTGATGAAACAAATGTAAAAGAGTTTGAAATGCCTATTTACAAAGGCTTGTATCCCGAAATGTATAAGTTTAAATATCCTAAGGCCGGCGAAGATAATTCTATTGTAAGTGTTTTTATATATGACCTCGCTTCTCAAAAAACAACCAAGGTTGATATTGGAACAGAAAAGGATATTTACATTCCGCGCATCACCTGGACTAAAGATCCTAACACACTTTCTGTACAACGCATGAATCGTTTGCAAAATAAGATAGATCTGTTGTTTGCGGATGCCAATACCGGTTCAACCAAAATAATTTTATCAGAAGAAAACTCTACATACATTGACATTACCGATGATTTGACCTTCCTTGAAAAAAACAAAGGCTTTATTTGGAGCAGTCAAAAAGACGGATACAATCAATTATATTATTATGATTTTATGGGAAAATTAATCAATCAAATAACAAAAGGAAATTGGGAAGTAGTAGAATTTAAAGGCTTTAATGAAGCAACAAAAACACTTTACTATATTTCAAGTGAAAGCTCGGCAACCGAAAAAGATTTGTATGCTGTTTCTTTAGATGGGAAAAAGAAAATCAAGTTATCTCCTTTAAATGGCACCACCGATGCAGATTTCAGTAAAAGTTTTAAATATTATGTAAGTACATACAGTAATGCCAACACACCTGCCGTTTATGAATTGCACAGCGGCGATGGAAAGCTGATCAAAGTGCTGGAAGACAATAAAGCGTTAAAAGAAAAATTAACGCAGTATGAGCTGACAAAAAAAGAATTCTTCACATTTAAAACGTCCGAGGGCATTGAATTAAATGGCTGGATGATGAAGCCTGTTAATTTTGATGCGGCTAAAAAATACCCGGTATTTCAATACGCGTATGGCGGCCCGGGATCAAATAAATGCAATAACCAATATGAAACATATGATTACCCCTGGCACCAGCTGCTTTGCCAACAAGGCTATATTGTTGTTTGTGTAGATAACCGGGGCACGCAATTCAGGGGCAAAAAATTTAAAGACGCTACTTATATGCAATTAGGCAAACTAGAAACCGCCGACCAGATTGAAGTTGCCAAATACATGGGCAGCCAGGCCTACGTGGATAAAAACCGTATTGGTTTTATGGGCTGGAGCTTTGGCGGATACCTTTCATCTCTTTTAATTACCAAAGGCGCCGATTATTTTAAAGCCAACATTGCCGTTGCACCGGTTACCAACTGGCGCTATTATGATAATATTTATACCGAGCGCTTTTTACGCACTCCGCAGGAAAACCCAAAAGGCTATGATGATAACTCCCCGGTAAATTTTACAAAGAACATAAAAGGAAAATATCTTTTAATACATGGCACGGCAGATGATAATGTGCATTTTCAAAACAGTATAGAAATGGAAAAAGCCCTGATTGAAAGCAATATCCAGTATGATTTTATGGCTTATCCAAATAAGAACCACGGCATCAGCGGCGGAAACACACGCCTGCATTTATATACCAAGATGTTAGAGTTTATTAAACGCAATTTATAATCTTAAATACCTATTTACAATGGAAAGCATTATCCAGGACGACATTACAAAATTAATTGTTTCATTAGTTGCAGGCTCTGTAATTGGTGCCGAGCGCGAATACAACAATAAAAACGCAGGCTTCAGAACCGTTATTTTAGTATGCGTTGGCGCCACTCTCTTTACTATCTTATCAGGTCTGCTAACCGGCGGCAAAGATTTTCACGTAGCAGGCAACGTTGTGGTGGGCATTGGCTTTTTAGGTGCAGGCACTATTTTTAAAGAAGGCTCTACGGTAAAAGGCATAACCACTGCCGCCACTATATGGGTATCGGCGGCCATAGGCATGGCTATTGGCATTGGCGAGTTTACAATTGCATTTGCCGTTGTATTTATTGTAATGCTTGTATTGTTGGGCTTTATATGGCTGCAAAGTTTTATAGATCAGTTTAACAGAGAGAAAGTATATAAGATCACAGTGCCTTGTTTAAAATTAACCCTGGATGAAATAAATGAATTTTTAAAAGTTTGCGGCTTAAAAGGATATTGCTTGAACAGGCATAAAATTAAAGATGATATTACATTGACGATGGTTGTAAAAGGCCCTGAGAAAAAACATGATAAACTGATCTCTATACTTCAAACCAATGAGCATGTTTTAGAGTTTGAGGTTTAACCAAGCTGCATCTCCAAAAACATATTAAGCTATTTTAACACGCTATTTTTTTCTTTATAAAAGTTTGGCACGCATGTTGGTTATAGTATAATAACCAATAAAAAACAAAATGAAAAAAGTAAGTTTAATGGTAGCAGCAGCACTTTTAAGTGCAGGCATGTTTGCAGCAACTGCAAGCCTACCAAAAAAATCAGCAACAGTTAGCGGCAACAAACCAAAAACTGAAGTAAGCAAAACTCACAAACAAAAAGACAAACAAAAAGGTGCAACAACCAAAAGCCAGAAAGCGCCTAAAAAGTCGTCGAAAAAAGCAAGCACTAAAAAGTAATTTTTAGGCAACCTTTTAAGAAGCATGTAAAAATTTTACATGCTTTTTTTATTTTATATTTACCCTATGTTGAAACTATCTTACGCGCCTTTTTCTCTTCAATTTAAACATCCTTTTGGATTAGCCTACGGAACAAGAACCACCACCGAAGTTGTTTATGTAAAAATTGAATGCAATGGACTGGCGGGTTATGGCGAAGCCGCTCTCCCACCCTATCTTGGAGAAACACAGGCTTCTGTTATTTCATTTTTAAATAAAGTTGTTCCGGTTCTTGAAAACCATCAGCTTCCTTTTTCACCCGAAGAAATAATAAAAGCAATTGATAAATTTGCCCCGGCTAATACTGCCGCAAAAGCCTGCTTGGATATTGCACTGCACGATCTGCTGGGAAAGCACCTCAACAAGCCTGTTTATGAATTGCTGCATGCAGAAAAACCTCAGCCTAAAAATACATCCGTTACTATCAGCATAGGCAACCCCGATCTTATTCCTGAAAAATTACAGGAGCTTGATGCATACGCCATCTTAAAAATAAAACTGGGCAATAAAAACGATACACAAATTATTGAACGCATCCGGGCCAACACACAAAAACCCCTGGTGGTTGATGTTAACCAGGGCTGGACAGATAAGCACCATGCTTTAGAAATGATGCAATGGCTGCATACGAAGCAGGTTCTTTTTGTAGAACAACCCCTGCCTAAAGAAAATGATAACGATATGATGTGGCTTACAGAACGCAGCCCCATTGCAACCATTGCCGACGAAAGCATGCAGCGCTTTACAGACCTTGATAAGATAGCCTCCTGCTTTAACGGCATCAATTTAAAACTGATGAAATGCACCGGTCTTTTTGAAGCCGTAAAAATCATCAACTACGCCAAAGAGAAAAATCTAAAGATCAATATTGGTTGCATGTCTGAAAGCTCGTGCGGAATTGCAGCCGCCGCGCAATTAATGCAGCACGCCGATTGGATAGACCTGGATGGCCCTTTGCTTATAAAAAATGATCCTTTTGGAGGTATTACTTTTAACCACGGCAGGCTTTCTGTAACAAATGCCGCCGGCACAGGGGCCTTCTTAAAAGAAGAACTAAATTTCATTTAAATAAAAAAGCAACCGGGGGTTCGGTTGCTTTTTATTCTTTGCATTATTACTACAGCACTTTTACCACTACCACTGCAGACGGAACGCTTTTACCGGCAGTTCCAACTGATAAAATACGAATGGCATACTTGGTACCGCTGGCTAAACCGCTAAGCGTAATTTTTGGTTTAACGCAAACATCGGTTATCTGCCAGTTTATATACACCCTTGCCGTAGCGCTGTTGGTTGTAGTATTGGTCGCGCTGTTTATAGCGGCAAGGTCGCTGCTTATTTCTATCATATAAGCGTGTGCAAACCTGGCCGTTTTAAACTTCACCTCAATTTCTTCTTCAACAACCGAGGTGGCTTTTAAGTCCAAAGGTGCAGCGGGCAGCGGAGCCTTAACTTTTGTTTTACCTGCATCCATGCCCGCGCCGGCAATAATAGCCTTTGCATCGGCCCCGCTTAAAGCCGCGTTATTAGCTACAGATTCTACATGATTGCCCAGTTGATGCAGCAGGTTATCTACTTTATTTTCCTGCGCATTCATAACGGCTATTTTACTGTGATCGCCGCTTTGAGCTGCTGCAATAGCAAGCGCCAGCTTACCAACTTCGGTATCAACAAGTGATAAGGCAGGCACCGGGCTCGGAAAATTAACGTTACCTGTCATGTCAGTTTTTATGATCCCCCAAAAACTAACTTTATCTGAAGCTGTACGATTGCCCAGATTTAAATTTACTCTTACAATTGGCATAATTAAAAAATTTAGAAGTTTAGAAACTTATTTTTAGCACCAGGTTCTACTATCACTAAGAGTACCAGAAACAGAATGTGTTTGGCATAAGCACCTCCTTTGTTATTTTATATATTTAAAATTGAGTATTTCTGTTGCTAAATTACAACAGCCAAAAGCCAAAAAGTAAATTTTTTAATAAGTGGCGGTAGTTTTTTTATAAGTGGTCGATTTTAACAAAAAAGTGGTCAGATTTTTTAATGTATGATGATATTTTTTAAAGCGTAGAATGACAGAGAAAATTACAAAATGATACGCAAAATCACATCATGACAGAGAAAATCATATCATGATAGAGAAAATCTCATTATGACAAACGAAATCTCATCATGACAGAGAAAATCTCATCATGACAGAGAAAATCTCATCATGATAGAGAAAATCATATCATGACAGACGAAATCTCATCATGATAGAGAAAATCACATTATGATAACCAATATCACAAAATGCCGGCGAAAAACATGATATGTTTAGGGTTATCATTATACAGCAGCAGAAATCACGCTATATTTCGGCCGGATAAAATTTGTTACTTTAGCTTGCATTAAAACAACCCGCATGAATAAACAGGCTGTTATTGATCTATTTACTCAAAAATATAATACGTTCATTGCTTATATCCGCGATCTTTCAGACGAAGAATACCTGTATGCTTACCAGCAAAAATGGACCGCAGGGCAACAGCTGGAACATATTGTACTTTGTGTAAAGCCTCTTGTGCAGGTATTCAGCATGGATAAAGCGGCTATCGAAAAAAACTTTGGAGCATTTGCCGGGCCCGGCCGCAGCTATGAAACTTTATTGGCTCTTTACCATGAAAAATTACAGGAAGGCGGAAAAGCACCCACCCGTTTTGTTCCCGAAACAACCGGCATAGATCAAAGAGCGGCTTTGCTTGAAACGCTTACAAAATTAATACATAGCCTGTGCGCCAAAATTGAAACCTTTACCGAGCAGGAACTGGATACCCTGTGTTTACCTCATCCGCTTTTAGGAAACCTTACCTTGCGCGAAATGCTGTACAATGCCACCTACCATGTTGAGCATCACCTGGAACTGGCTAAACAAAATTTAAAAAACAAATAATTAATACTTTATGAAAAAGAAATTACAATTAGCCGCTTTCATTGTATTAGCTGCAATTAAATTCTCTTATGCACAGGAGAAAATTGAGAACTTGAAAATTGTATGGCCGGAAGAATACAAATGGAAACTTGGCTCTAACCAGGAAACCAAAGAAATGAATATGATAGAAATAGTTCCGGGAAATGAGACCATTGAAAAATGGACGATTATAGGAACCATGCTTTCTATTAAAGGCGCAAAAAATGTGCCTATGGATGCTGCTATGAATATGACATATGAGCAAGCTAAAGCAACCGCTCCAAAAGCAAAACTTACTTTGATAGAAAAGGATGGTAAAGCCAAAAATCCATGGGTCTTGTTTAAAATAGAAGCCCCCAATTTTACAAATGATAAAAATTCCGAATCACAGCTTTATTATATTATACAGGGCGAACAAAGTTTATACTCCAATTTTGTTGCCATTAAAGAAAAGAAATTAAGTAGCGAATTTATCGACAAGTGGACAAAGGTTTTTAAGAGCAGCGAATTTGTAGATCATGAATAAAGATTTAAGCCATATCCCGTTTATAAAAGGAGAAATAGCCGATTATAAATTTGACGGTGGAATTTTATATTCCTATTCAAAAAGCACATTGCGCACCGTTAAAAACATAACAGAAAACATTGCGCTGGTAAAACAAATATGCGGGCCTGAAAAAGTGCCTTTGCTTATTTACCTGAGCAACTCTCCCGTGCCTGATAAAGAAACCCGTAAATTTTCTACCGAACAATTGCCCAACGTATATACTGCTATGGCTATGGTTTCAAAGCCCGGCTTATCTAAGCTGATCATGAATATTTTATTTAAGTTAAAGACTCCACCCATTCCGATGAAGTCTTTTACTGATGATGAGCAGGCTAAAGAATGGTTGCAGCAATACCTGTAGGCTTATCCTTTCTTGATATCGATAGGTATGCTTAGCTTAAAGCTGATATTGCGCCCCATGCTGTATATACCGCTGCGGCCTGTGCCGTTAACCGGGTAGTTATCAAAATATTTTAAGCGGCTCATATTATTTTGATACGCAATATCTGCCAGGTTAGTGCCAAACACGCCGATGGTAAAAAGTGTTTGTCCTTTTTTATTTTTTATATCAGAGCCAAAGCCTGCATTCAACAAAGTATAACCGGGAGTTTTAGTCTCAGTATTATATGCCAGGAAAGCGCGGTTTTGCGCGGCATACCATTGCACATCAAACTTCACATAAATATTGGCAAAGCAGCCTACTTTTTTCCTGAATTCGGCACGCAGTTCGGAAGTAGTATGCACAGGCGGAATGTATGGCAAATATTTTGTGCTGTCGGTTATCTTAGCGCCGTTGCCTCCGCGGTTAAGCGCATATACTACCGAAAGCGCATTCTCAAAATGCAGCCAGTCTAAAGGATGCGGGTGTATATCAATGCGCGCTTCGCCTCCGTATAACTGCGCGTTGGTTTGCTGGAATTTAAACACCGGGTATTTATCGCCGGCTTGTGTAATGGTGGAATCTCCGCCATGCATACTTTGCAGCTTTTGATTAAAGATGTAATTGCTGATGTTATTATTAAATAACTCTACGCTGGTAGAGATATGGCTGTCGTCATAAAAAACACCCACATCTTCCTGCAAAGAAAATTCAGGCTTAAAATTAGGATTGCCCAGCTGGTCGAATCCTGTGCCGGGATGAACGCCGTTGGCCGAGATCTCTGAAATATTTGGCGCCCTGAATCCCCGCGCAATATTAGCTTTAAACAAAAGCTTTTCGGATACATTGAACGTTGCGCCCATGCTTCCGCTAAAGCCTGAAAAAATATGCTTGTAATCGGTAAACTGGTGTGTGGCGCCAACGGTATCTTTTCCGGTTACGATCATATCAAAGCCTGTTGCAGGATTGGTTGTTGTGTACATGCCGCTGTTGCTAAAGCTGCGGGTATCATAGCGCGCGCCGGCTGCAATATCCCACTTGCCTATATTTTTTTTGACAAAGGCAAAAGGGGCAAAGTCGAATAATTTATAATTAGGGATAACAAACTCGGTTGCCGAATTTGTGTTATTGATCTGATACATGCCGTTAATGCCTACAATGGTTTCAAAGCCTTTTTTCTCGGGCAGGTAATATTTTACATCGTAAGTAATGGTGTTTAGCTTCAGGTATAAGCCTGCCACATCAGGCGCCTGCGGGTGCGCGTATTCTCTGCGAACGCTTTGCTGATAGCCTATGTTAACTGCCAGCTTGCTTTGCCCGATGATGAAATTATTATTTATGAACGCGCGGTAGTGCTGCACATGCTGGTGCAGGGGCGTTATTTTATACGACTTTAATTCGGCAGGAGAAACAATAGGCCTGAAGGTATCGGCTTCGCTGATCTGCTTAGTAAATTTCCGGGTAACGCTGTCGCGGCTTCCATCGGGTATTTCCTGCAAATTATCAAAAGCGCTCAGGTTAAGGTGCGAGTAGCCCCACTTGCGGTTAATGCCTGCGTTTACATTAAAATCGGTTTCTTTAAACCCGGTATTGTAAACCCTTCCGTCGTATTTATCCTGGTAGTTGGTTGCTTCTTTATGCGAAGCGCGCATTCCCCATATAATTCCGTTTGAATTGCCGGCCACATTAGCCGAACCGGCAATCAGTCCGTTATTGGTTTGGTAATTGGTTTGTATGCCTCCTTTTATCACGCCCTGCGGAAGCGGGTTAGCGGGCAATAAATTTACCACACCCGCAAGCGCATCGCTGCCATAAATTAAGCTGGCCGGCCCTTTGATCACCTCAACCCTGTCGACCAAGAACTGGTCCATTTCAATGCCGTGCTCATCTCCCCATTGTTGTCCTTCCTGTCTAACACCGTCAAACAAAGTAAGTATGCGGTTATATCCCAAACCACGAATAAACGGCTTGGAAACATTGGGCCCTGTGCTTAAGGCGCTAACGCCGGGCGTATTGGCAATAGCATCGATGGCATTGGTAGCGGTATTTTGGCTCAGGTATTTATTATCGATGGAAACAATGGGTATAGGGCTTCTTTTTATTTCGGTTGCTTTAGACATCCCGGTAACCACTACCTCGTTCGATTCTAAAACAGATTGTTCTAAAAGGATAGGCAGCTCGGATAAGCTGCTGAGATCAATTAACTTAATAAACGTTTTATAGCCCACCAGCTTAACCTGTATAATGGTTTTGGTTTTGGGCAGGTTGCTTATTTCGTAAGAGCCGTCGGCCCTGGAGGCGGTTCCGTTTTTCAGGTCGGGAAAATAGATAACCGCGCCCGGCAACGTTTCATCGGTTTGTTTATCGCGCACAAAACCTTTTAAAGAATTTTGCGCAATGCTATTATACATAACAAGCAATGCTATGGCTAATAAAATATGTTTAATCTGCATGATTTTTACTTAATTTTTTAAATGAATAATAGCAGGCGTAAAATGATTACATCCTGCAAAAAGAAAACGATAAAAAATTAAGCTATTGGGGGAGCCCTTGCAGGAAGGCTTATTTTAGAGGTAAAAGAAACCGAAGAAACTCCGGCAATTTTATACTGGGAGATAACGGTGCGAAAAACAGAAATTGTTTGCAGCACTTTTAATGCATCATAAACCGGGGTATTTGCTTTAAAAATATCGCAGCTTGTGTGCTGACTTTCTACGTGCGTGCCAAGATCTTTGTGGTAATAATCGCAATAGTTATCTGCCGTATCGCTGTGATTGGCAAACGCGCTGTGCCATACAGACGGGGGCAAAGCCACCATCGAAAAAACGAGCAATAAAAATACCGCTATATGTTTCTTCATTTTTTGCACGAGGCAAATATATAAAACTTAACAAACAATATTTTGTTTTAACACTTTGCCTTGCTGTTTTTAGCTAAATTTGATAGAAATAATCTCGCTATGAGAAAATCGGGTTTTATACTTTTTATGCTTTATTTCCTGGTGGTTGCCTGTACAAAAACTAACAACACTCCGGTTACTTATGGCTCATCTAAAAACTATTCGGGTATCACTTCGGCGCCGGTAAATACAAGCGGCACATTTTCGTTTACAAAAATTACGCTTACGCCTAACCCGGTTAAAATAGGCATGGCTTCTAAACTAATTGCAACAGCAACCGGAAATAACTTAACCTACAAATGGTCAACATCGCATGGTGATTTGTTCGGCACAGGCTCAGCCATTTATTATAGTGATTCCTGCATTGGCGAATACACCATTACCTGCACTGTTTCTGACGGCACACATTCTGCAACCCTTACTATTCCTATTTCCGTATCCAACTAACCTATGCGTTATATTGCTTTAACCGTATTGTTTTTATTTTTTAACGCAGCTGCTTTTTCGCAATGCTGCACATCGGGTTGTTGCGCGCCGGGCACGGCAAATTTTGGGGTACTGGATAAAGGAGACCTGATGGTGTTTTCTTTCTTTAAAAGAAATTATTCGGATAAATATTACCGGGGAGACAGGCCGGTTGCTTTTAGTTATTTAGATAATGATTTTTCGGATTATGCTGGTTTGAGTTTTTCGTATGGGGTAACGTCTAAATTTACAGTACAGGGCAGCTTTGGGTATTTTATCAATAAGATCGAAAATTTTAATATTCCTATAATTGGCCAGCAGCAATTGTCGGGCGCAGGTTTTGCCGATGCAGAGGTATATGCTAAATATAATTTTTACAATTCTAAAAATAATGTGATATCCTTAACGGCATCTGCCGGAATAAAGCTGCCAACGGGTGCTTATAAATTAGCGGTTGATAATGTTGAGCTGACAAGAGATGTGCAACCGGGCGAGGGAGCTTACTCGGGCATTGCAACTTTGTTTGTTATGCTAAAGCCGTTTAAAGATAAAACGCGCAGCATTATGTTCAACACGCGTACAGATTTTAACGGGGTCAATCCACAAGGGTATCAATATGGGTTTAGCAACACAAATACATTATCATCGGCATTTAAAATTTATAAACAACTTTCTTTTATCGCTATGCTGAGAAATGAAAACCATGATTGCGACAGGGTGAATGGCGTGCGTTTGTTTTCCAGCTGTAACACACGGCTGTTTGCTACACCGGGTATTTCAATCGCTTTGATTAATGACTTAAGTTTTTCTTTTTACGGCGATTTTCCTATTTATCAAAGTTATGGCGGTATACAACTGGCCGCCAAGTATGCGTATAGTGTTTCAATCAGCAAGGTATTTGAGGGACGTAAAAAACCAACCCCGGCAGAAAAACCATGAGGCGTTTAAAACTTATAGGGATCGTGTTTTTTTCTTTGTTGGCAAGCATGTTGTTGGCACAAAACAAAAGAAATGCTTTAATTCCACCACCTTCTGTAATGAATCCTCCGCCTCAGGCTCATTTTTCCTGGAGCAATGCCTGTTTTGGAGATACTACCTGTTTTGTTAACCAGTCTATTTTAGCGAATACATATACATGGACGGTGACAGCAGATAGTACCAATCTGTTTGGCGCCCACATAAAATACGTGGTTAAAAAAGCGTACAACGATTCTATCTTTTGTTTTTACTTTAACAAAACGGGGAGTTATTCTGTTACTTTAACCTGTTATGATAATCACTATGATTCTATAACAGAAGTTATTTCCATAGATACGGTGCCTGATGTTTCTTTTTATTTTTTTGGATGCCGTAATGCTTTTATTAATCAATCAAGTTGCGCATCTTCTTTTCATTGGGATTTTGGTGATGGGCATACATCTACCGCTGTTTCTCCTATTTATCAGTATGCCGATACCGGGAGTTATAACGTGACGCTTATTGGGTATAATGGAGCCGGTTCTGATACGGTAAGGCACCAGGCTCATATCACTACGGTTGGTTTTGTTGACCCGGATTTTACGCATGTGGTTTCGCATGATACGGTTTTTGTGCATGGGATCGATTCTGCTTATGGTACATCGTATAGCTGGACCTGGGATGACGGTACATATAGCAGCGGACGGGATACTTTTCACGTTTACAGAGATTCTACGGCAGATTATTACGTTACGTTATTTGCGGTTAATTCCTGTGGAGCGGCATCTACTTCTGATACTGCTAAAATAACGCAACAGCCACCACCTGTGCCTGATTTTTCTTATATCAATACTTGTTTGGGAGACACTACCTGTTTCATCAATCAAACAATTGGCGGCATAACATACACCTGGACGGTTTATGATCATAATTCATCTTCGCCGCCTTTGTTTACATCGGTCAATAATTCCAATGTTTGTTTTCGTTTTCCATCTGTAGGCAATTATTCGGTTACGCTTACAACAAATAATATTTTTTACACCGTGTCTTCTACTAAAATTATTACAATAGGAACTACGCCGGTGGCAGGTTTTTCATTTATATCCTGCTCTAATAATTTTGCAAACAGCTCAGTTTGCGCCACTTCTTTTCATTGGGATTTTGGCGATGGCGCTTACTCTTTACAAACACTTCCAAATCATCCATACGCAGATACCGGATATTATAACGTAACGCTGGTGGCTTATAACGGAAGCGACTCGAGTATGCTTACCCAACAAATACATGTAACTATTGTTTCGGCTGCCAATGCTAATTTCACTTCATCTGTTTCTTATGATACATTAAGAGTGCATGCAAATTACACCGGTATTCCTGCTGCCACATACAACTGGAGTTTTGGAGACGGAAGCTTTGCTACGGGAAAAGACACAATGCACATTTATTATGACTCTGCCTTGTTTTATAATGTAAAATTAACGGTAAGCAATTCATGCGGCGTAGTCACGTATACAGATACTATACAAACTATTTACTATAATAATAAACCGCCCGCCAATTTAAACTTTTCAAATTCTATTTTAACGATCGTTCCTAACCCGGTATCGAACAACAGTTATATTGATGCATTCTTTAATTCGTATGTCGATAATGTTTATTTAGCACAAGTGTATAATGCACTGGGGCAAAAATTGTTTGAAGAGTATTTTACATTTCAATCGGGTATCAACGAATTTAAGATCAGCAGCGCCAATTTACCTTCGGGAGTTTATGTGTTGGTCTTGCAGGCTGGCAATTCTTATATACGAAATAAGTTCTACCTTATTAACACAAAATAAAAAAGCCGCAACTAAATCAGTTACGGCTTTTCTTTTATAAGGAATTGTATCTTATTTCAACTTAAATGCTGCTTTTACTTTTGCAACATAATCCAGTTTTTCCCAGGTAAACAATTCAACTTTCATTGTTTTTGTTTTACCGTCAGGCATTTTAAAGGTTTTGGTTACTATTTCATTTTTACGGCCCATGTGCCCGTAAGCAGCTGTTTCGCTATAGATCGGGTTACGCAATTTAAAACGTTGTTCGATAAAGTACGGACGCATATCAAATACACCTTCTACAATTTTAGCAATTTGTCCATCGGTCATTTTTACTTTAGCTGTACCATATGTATCAATAAAAATACCCATTGGTTTTGCCACGCCGATAGCGTAAGATACCTGAACTAATACTTCATCGCAAACACCAGCAGCTACCAGGTTTTTTGCAATGTGACGGGTTGCATAAGCGGCACTTCTGTCAACTTTGCTCGGATCTTTACCCGAAAAAGCACCGCCACCGTGAGCACCTTTTCCACCATAGGTATCTACAATAATTTTACGGCCTGTTAAACCAGTATCGCCATGCGGGCCACCGATTACAAATTTACCGGTTGGGTTAATGTGGTACGCAATTTTGTTGTTGAATAAATGAGCGTATTTAGGATAGTTCTTTTTAACACGTGGAATTAAAATATCGATGATGTCCTTTTTAATTTTCGCTAACATTTTTTGTTCAGAGTCAAAATCATCATGCTGCGTAGAAACTACAATAGCATCGATACGAACGGGGTTGTTGTTATCATCGTATTCTAATGTAACCTGCGATTTTGCATCCGGGCGTAAATATTTAATTTGTTTGTTCTCTCTGCGTAATGCAGCAAGCTCTAATAAAATAGCATGTGCTAAATCTAAAGCCAAAGGCATGTAGTTAGCTGTTTCGTTTGTTGCGTAGCCAAACATCATACCCTGGTCACCGGCACCTTGCTCTTCTTTTTTCTTACGGTCGACACCTTGATTAATATCAGCAGATTGTTCGTGGATAGCAGATAAGATACCGCAAGAATTTGCCTCGAACATATATTCTGACTTGGTATAACCGATCTTGCGAATTACTTCGCGTGCAATTTCCTGAACATCCAGATAAGCTTTAGATTTTACTTCGCCGGCAAGTACAACTTGTCCTGTTGTTACAAGTGTTTCACAAGCTACTTTACTTTGCGGATCAAACGCCAAGAAGTTATCAATTAATGCGTCTGATATTTGGTCAACTACTTTATCAGGGTGCCCTTCGCTTACGGACTCAGAGGTAAATAAATATCCCATTTTTTATTTGTTGATTTTGGTTAGTTATTGATTTATAAATTGCTTATTTAATTTTCGGTGCTAAATGTAAACAAAAGTATTTGACTGTAATAGATAGCTTTAATACTTTCGACAGATCAGCAAGAGTTAACGATTACTTGCTTTCGTGTAATTCAAATTCGTAAAACTCCATAATTTGATTGCAAAGTAATTTTTTGCAGGCTTCATCTACTTTTGTTTTAGCTGCATCTTTGTTGGCGGCCTCTATCTCTAATGAAATATGTTTACCAATGCGCACATTATCAATTTCAGGCAGGTTCAGGTTTTTCATGCTACCGCTAACGGCTTTACCCTGCGGGTCTAATAATGCTTTAAGCGGCATTACATCTATTTCAGCTATAAATTTCATGAGTTATTAAATTAAGGTGCGAATATACTGATTATGCTTATTTGGTTAGAGGTGCTTTATTTTTTGTTAGAAAATTATTTATAACAGACAATACAATATAAAAAACAATTATAAACGGTATGCCCACATAATGAAGCGTGCACAACATTAATAGGGATATGATCAAAAATATAAAACGAACCTCATTTCCTTTCCAGCCAAATGTTTTAAATTTCAAAGAAAAGATCGGTATCTCTGAAACAAGCAAAGCTGACATAACAATAGTAAGTGCCACAAGCAAATAAGGATTTAATATAAAAGCAGCTGAAGGGCTTTGATATGCTGTGCCAATAATTAAAGGTAGCGAACATATTAAAATAGAGTTTGCCGGTGTGTTTACACCGATAAACGATTCGGTCTGGCGCTTGTCGTTATTGAATTTAGCCAAGCGTATGCATGAAAATATGGGGATAATAAATGCTAAATATGGCAGGTAGATCCAAACCGTGTTATTGGTCATAAATAACGTAGAAAGCAACAACAGCTTAAACATCACAAAGCCGGGTACCACACCAAACGTAACCATATCAGCAAGGCTGTCTAAATCCTTCCCAATAGGCGAGCTTACCTTTAACAGGCGAGCTATAAACCCGTCAAAAAAATCCAATACAGCTGCAATGCCCACCAAATAGGCCGCCCAAACCAAATTGCCTTCAAATGCTCTTACTATGGCCAGGCATCCGCAAAGCAGGTTTCCGCAGGTTATGGCATTAGGTATATTTTGACGTATTTTGTTCATTAAAAATAAGCTCAAAGAAGCAAATAATTTTCCACTTTATTCCATCAAAAAATACAAACATTTTCGGTCGAGATTGTTAGCAATTTATGAGGAAAAATCCCTTTATTTTAGTATCTTTACTGGATATACAATTTATATGGAAGAAGTAGTTAAATCAGCAGAAAATAAATCATATGGCGCCGACAGTATCCAGGTACTGGAAGGCTTGGAAGCAGTTAGAAAAAGACCCGCGATGTACATTGGTGATATAGGCTTTAAAGGCTTACACCATCTGGTATATGAAATAGTAGATAACTCTATCGATGAGGCACTTGCCGGGCATTGCAAAAACATACAGGTTTCTATTTTAGAAGACAACTCTATTCGCGTAAAAGACGATGGCCGAGGTATCCCTACCGAAATGCACCCGAAAGAAAAAAAATCGACCCTGGAAGTGGTAATGACCATCTTACACGCGGGTGGTAAATTTGACAAAGACAGTTATAAAGTATCGGGCGGATTGCACGGCGTAGGTATGTCCTGCGTAAACGCGCTTTCTATCCACATGAAAACCGAGGTGCACCGTAACGGAAAAATATTTGCACAAGAGTACAGCTGTGGTAAGCCTTTGTATGACGTAAAAGAAGTAGGCACTACCGATTATAGGGGGACGATCCAAACTTTTAAACCCGATTTAAGTATTTTTATTGTTGGTGAGTATAACTATAGCACCCTGGCAGGCCGCATGCGCGAGCTTGCATTTCTGAACAAAGGCATTAAAATTACCTTAACCGACGAACGCCACAAAGACGAGAACGGAAACTTCATTACCGAAGATTTTTATTCTACCCGCGGCATTGTTGAGTTTGTTGAATATTTAGACAGCGCCAAAGAGCACCTGATCTCGGAAGCGATTTATGTAGAAGGCGAAAAACAAGGCATTCCGGTGGAAGTAGCCATGTTGTATAACACAGGTTATGCCGAAAACATGCAGAGCTATGTAAACAACATTAATACGCACGAGGGTGGTACTCATTTAGCCGGTTTCCGCAGAGGTTTAACGCGTACATTAAAAAATTACGCTGAAAAGAACGGCCTGCTTTCTAAATTAAAAATTGAAATAAGCGGGGATGATTTCCGTGAGGGACTAACTGCCGTTATTTCGGTTAAAGTGCAGGAGCCGCAATTTGAAGGACAAACCAAAACCAAATTGGGTAACAACGAGGTAATGGGTGCCGTAGATATGGCCATTTCTGAAGCTTTAAGCAATTATTTAGAAGAAAACCCTAAACAAGCCCGCACCATTGTAGATAAAGTGATCTTGGCAGCTACAGCGCGCCACGCAGCTAAAAAAGCACGCGAGATGGTGCAGCGCAAAAGCGTTATGTCAGGCTCCGGTTTGCCGGGTAAATTAGCCGATTGCGCTAACGACAGCCCTGAAGCATGTGAGCTTTATCTGGTTGAGGGAGATTCTGCGGGTGGAACTGCCAAACAGGGCCGTAACCGTGAATTTCAAGCAATACTGCCTTTACGTGGTAAGATCCTGAATGTAGAAAAAGCCTTAGAATATAAAATTTACGATAACGAAGAGATCAAAAACATCTTTACTGCACTGGGCGTTTTCCGTGGCACGAAAGAAGATGAGCGCGCGTTGAATCTGGATAAACTGCGTTATCACAAGATCATCATCATGTGTGATGCCGATGTGGATGGTTCTCACATTACAACCTTAATTCTTACCTTCTTCTTCCGTCATATGAAAGAATTGTTTGAGCAAGGATATATTTACATTGCAACTCCCCCACTCTATTTGGTTAAAAAAGGCAAGGAGCAACGCTATTGCTGGACCGAAGACGAACGTAACCAACATGTAAGAGAGTTAGGCGGAGATAAACCGGAATCAGTAGGTATACAACGCTATAAAGGTTTAGGAGAGATGAATGCTGAACAATTATGGTCTACTACCATGAATCCTGAATCTCGTACATTACGCCAGGTTTCTGCAGAGAACGCAGCCGAAGCAGATCGTGTATTCTCTATGCTGATGGGTGATGAAGTTCCACCGCGCCGTGATTTTATTGAGAAAAACGCGAAATATGCGAAAATTGATGTATAAGTAATTAATCTGTTTTTCATTAATCCCGATCGCTCAGGTGGTCGGGATTTTTTTTGCTCAAAAAAATCAGGGAAATTAAATGCATAAAAAAAGGCCGCATAAAATGCAGCCTTTTCATTTTTTACAAAATATATTATTTAGCAGCTACTTCTTCTCTTGCTCCTAATTTTTCTTTGATACGTGCGGCTTTACCGGTTAAGTTACGTAAGTAGAATAATTTAGCCCTACGTACTTTACCTACTTTACCTACTTCAATTTTTTCGATGAACGGAGATGCAACCGGAAAAATACGTTCTACACCAACACCATTAGAAATTTTACGAACAGTAAAACTTGCAGTAGCTCTTTCGTTTTTACGTTGTATCACAACGCCTGTAAACAACTGTGTACGTTCTTTTTCACCCTCTTTAATTTTGTAGTGCACAGTAACTGTATCACCGGCTTTAAAATTAGGATGTGCAACCTCTGGGGTTAATTGTTTTTTTACAAAATCAAGTAATAAACTCATGACTTCTTTTTATTTTAAATTAAGTTTTCAGCATTCGTTGCCTTGTGCATCCAGCGGCTAAAAACGGACTGCGAATATAGTAAAAATATTTAATTCCAAGTTAATCTGTCAAAACGGCTTATTTTACCAGTATTTTCTCGGTGTATTCTTTACTATCATTCTTTAAATGAAGTACATACATGCCTTTTGGCAGCTGAGACACGTCGAATGTATAGCTGATGGTTGGTTGTATATTTTCCTGGGTTAAAACAACTCTTCCAAGCGCATCAACCAAAGTTGCCGTAAAATTGTTCGAAGCGATAGGGTTTATAAAGAAAAATAAATAGTCGCTTGTAGGATTCGGATAAACCAACGTACTTATTTTTTCTTCATTTTTAGCGATGCCTGCGGCAGTTGGAGTATATGTAGTAACCGTGCCACTTGGTGTGTTATGCCCGCCGCTTGGGCCGGTATTGCCTGATTGCACAGTGCCATAATAGCTAGGTCCTAATACAAAAGGATAAACAGGAGCCAAATGTGCGTCGATTGTAACAAAGTAAGCGTAAATTCCGCCGGGATATTCAGGTGTTACACAAAAACGCCCGTTATGTACATCCAAATCGCCGGCACCCGACGTATATATATAATCTTCGCACATATTTCCTTCCGGATACGTAGAGTTTACCGGAGGGCCGTTGGCGCGTGTTGTTGCTGTAGATAAAACATAGCTGCTGCTCATGCGTTTAATAGCGCCCGTACCGTTTACATTTGTATAGCCATAAGCTCCGTAAATAGGAAAACCATCAAATGCATAACCTATAATGGGAGAATGGTGCGTGCTATCGGTATCATCATACAAACATTTTGGGTTTACATGGTGGTGATACTCCCCGTTTGGCCCAGGATGACCCAAACAATTATCAAAACTAACGCCTTCATACACTAAAGCATTTCTGTTCCAGGCATTGTTACCGCTACCGCCACTTGAAAAGGAGTTTGTAGAGGTATTCCAGTAATAACCGTCTTTAGGATTAAAAATGGATACGCCATTACTCCATACACCCATATGCCCCATGGGCGTTGTAACTGCCGTACCTGTATTTTGCACCGGGTTGCGTGTTATCATAAAAACGAAGTTTTGATTACTTGGCGTATTTGGATTTGAATTCCATGGCCCGATGGAATAACCGGGAATGCAGGTTGCACTAATATACACTTCCGTGCTTGAGTATTGCACCTGTTGCACGTTTGATGATATACCGCCATATCCTGTAGCACCTGTTGTATTTACTTTCCATGAAGTAATTTCGGGGCCAACTTGAGCCTGGGCTGATAAGGCTATTACACTTGCCGTAATAATGCCTGAGATTTGTTTGATCATAATTGTGGTTTTTATAGTTAGACGGCAATTTTCGACTAACCCTTCGGCAAAAAGTAAAAAAAGTTAAAATTAACTTCTAGAAATAGGATAGAAACTCTGATGCTATAATCAGAGCAAAGAGAAATCCCCGGGCAGTAATACCCACAGCGGCTTACTAAGACAATAAACTCGTATTAGTTCATCACACCAAAAATGGCAGCTCTTTTTTCACCCAGGTTAATTACCTGCAAAGCTTTAGAATAGTTTAAAATATTCTGAATGGTGAAATCGCTTGGGCCCAAATCATCAGGTAGAGCCTCAGTTTTCTTAGCTTTTTTGGTTTTTAAAGATGATGTTTTTTGAGATAAAGTAGAGGTTTTGATCATAGGCGTATGTTAGTTTTTTAAGGTTCATTTTATTGTATAACGGCTATGGTTTTATTTTATTGTGAGGCCTCGATTATTTTTTTCCAACTACCAGTTCTATTAAGTCAGTTTTTTGGAGGTATTTGCCTGCCAAGTCTCGTATTTGTTGAGAATTTACTGATTTTACGGCATTAAAATAATTGTCATAATAACTGTAATCCAGCCCAAATTCCCATACCCCTCTAAATTTATCAGCCAGAGAAAAAGGGCCTTCTACCGAGCGGAGAAATTGCCCTAAAATGTAATTTTTTACCGTTTCTAACTCTTCTTCAGAAACCAGGTCATTTTGCATTATGTCGATTTCTTTATAAATCTCTTTTAAAGCATCTTTAGTAACATCAGAGCCTACTTCGGTGCTGATAAAGAAATAACCATCATGCACCAAAGATGATAATCCGGAACCAATTCCGTAAGTGTAACCCTTATCTTCCCTTATATTAGCCATTAAACGGGAGCCGAAATATCCGCCCAAAATAGTGTTTAAGACCTGGAAGTTAAAATAATCAGGGTGCGTTTTATTGAACAATTTTCGTCCCATGCGTATGGCAGATTGTACCGCATCCGGCTTTTCTACGTAATGAATATTTTGTGAGGTTGTTTGGGTCGGCGTATACACTTTTTCTATGTTTGCAGCACTCCCCCATTTTTCTTTCCCAAAGTGGTTATTTAATACAGCTTGAAGGTTTGCCGGCAATTTACCCGACACAATAATCGTACAATTGTTATATGTGTAATGAGATTTATAGAAATTGGCAATGCTGTTGCGCGTGGTTTTATCAAAATCTTCAGCCTTAACCTCCAAACCGTACGGATGTGTTTTTCCAAACAACAGCTCGCTGTAAATGCGGCGCGCAAGCATATCTACTTTTTGCGAGTTAACTAAAAACTTTTGCTTCTTATTGATCAAATAAGTATCTATCTCGTCTTGAGGATAGTTTGCATTTTTGATCAGTTCTTCTACAAAAACCAAGGTGCTTTCCAAATGTTTGTTTAAGGAAAACAGGGCCAGTGAAGAATAATCCTGGCTGACAGATGTTTCGAAGAAAGAGCCGTAAAAATCTATACTGTCTGAGATCTGGTTAGCAGAATATTTTGCCGTGCCGTTTTCTATCAAAGCGCTTGCAGCCGATGCTATTAAAGGTGCATCCTGGTAATACATACCCGCTTTAAAAATAAATTCAATGCGTGTCAAATCCTGGCTGCCGGCATCAATGGTATAAATCTGTATGCCGTTATATAACGTAAAATTTTGCGCATGCTGAAAAGCAATGTTTTCTATGGTTTTAAACTCGGGTGCTTGTTTTCTGTTTAACATGTTTTAGTTCTTTAAATAAAATAAAGTAGAGCAGTTTTCTTTTTGCAGGATTTTATTGGCCACTTTTTTAATCCCTTCGGCAGTAACCTGTTGATATTTTTCAGTTTCTTCATTTATCAGGTTGGCATCACCCAAAAGCTCTGAAATTGCCAGGTTTGTGGCCTTATTCAGCGCATCTGCTTCCGAAAAAATAATAGTAGATTCTGTTTTGTTCTTGCATTTTTGTAATTCATCTGCAGGTACTGTTTCTGTTTTTATTTTTTGCAGTTCGGCTTCAATTCCTTTTTCAGCCTGCTCAACGCTTACACCATCACTCAATTTTCCCGAAATGACAAACAAACCATTATCAAAATCGCCCATTACGTAGGCATTCAAATCAGAGAAAAGCTTTTTGTCTTTCACAAGTTCTTTATATAAACGGGATGAATTTCCTCTCGACAAAATATCTGACATGATATCAACTGTATGATATTCTTCATCCACCCGTGCACACATGTGGTATGCTTTGTAAATTGCATTTTGTGGAACATCTCTATGCACAGTTAAAGTACGCTCTTCTGTCTGCACAGGCTCTTTAGGAAGATTACGCACGGTAGCTGTGCCGGAAGGAATCGGCTCAAACCATTTTTCGGCAAGCTGTATTACATTCTCTCTTTCCACATTTCCGGCAACAACCAATATGGCATTAGCAGGGCAATAATGTTCTTTAAAAAATGCTTTCACATCGCCCATCACTGCATTTTCTATATGCGAAATTTCTTTACCAATGGTACTCCACTTATAAGGATGCACCTTATACGCAAGCGGGCGCAGTAACAACCAAACATCTCCGTAAGGCTGATTCAGGTATCGTTGTTTGAACTCTTCAATCACCACGCTGCGCTGCACTTCCAGGCTTTTCTCCGTAAAGGCAAGGCTCAACATCCTATCACTTTCCAACCAAAAAGCCGTTTCTAAATTTTCTGCAGGAACCGTGCAATAATAATTGGTTATATCGTTTGTAGTGAAGGCATTATTCTCTCCTCCAACCAATTGCAAAGGCTCGTCATAGTTGGGAATATTAACGCTTCCGCCAAACATTAAATGCTCGAACAAATGTGCAAAGCCGGTTTTATTTTCATTTTCATCGCGTGCGCCCACATTGTATAAAATATTTACACAAGCCATGGGTGTACTTTTATCGGTATGAATAATAAGGGTAAGATTATTCTTTAACTTAATTTTCTCAAATTGAATCATGCCACGAAAGTACGTAAATATTGCATTTTGTATCTTGTATTTTCTGCATCAGCCCGTATAAGCCCCTTTCGTAAATAATTATTACTTTTACATTGATTTTACTATGACAAAAATAATTCCAAATTTCAACCAGTCGCCAACGGTCGACCAGGTTAGTGTTGAAGAGCGTGTGGCACGTTTTAATACACGCAGCATAAAAAAACAGGCAAAACTACAGGGCTTAAAGCTTGCTTTAAATATGATTGATTTAACCACGCTGGAAGGTAAAGACACTGCCGGTAAGGTTAAGCAAATGTGCTACAAAGCTATGCACCCATGTGATTCTTTAGCTGGATTGCCAACTGTTGCGGCAGTTTGTGTATACCCTACACATGTAAAGACAGCTAAAGAAGCCCTGAAAGGAAGTGATGTAAAAGTAGCTTCGGTAGCAACGGCTTTCCCGAGCGGTAATTCTACTTTAGATATAAAACTTAGCGATACAAAATTTGCCGTTGATAACGGCGCAGATGAAATTGATATGGTAATTTCGCGTGGAGAATTTTTAAGCGGTAATTATAATTTTGTATTTGATGAAATTGCCGCTATTAAAGAGGCTTGCGGTAAAGCACGTTTAAAAGTCATTTTAGAAACCGGAGAACTTTCTACGCTTGATAATGTACGTCGTGCAAGTGATATTGCCATGTACGCCGGAGCTGATTTCATCAAAACCTCTACCGGAAAAATCCAGCCTGCTGCAACTATGCCGGTTACTTTGGTGATGCTGCAAGCCATTAAAGATTATTATTACAAAACGGGAATTATGATCGGTATGAAGCCTGCCGGAGGAATATCTTCTGCTAAAGGCGCACTTCAATATCTGGTTATGGTAAACGAAACATTAGGTTCTAAGTGGATGACAAACGAATGGTTTCGTTTTGGTGCCAGCAGCCTGGCAAATGATATTATTTTACAGTTAGAGAAAGAAGCCAAAGGCGTTTACTATTCTAAAGATTATATAAGTATCGATTAAAATGAAAGCTAAAAAGAATAAAAAAACTGTCAAAAGAGATGCAGATGATTTAAAATCATTTCCTGCAAAATTTAACAGGGAAATTTCCGGACTCATAAAAAAACAAATTGCGAAACATCCTGACGGGTCTGTAAATTAATGAAAGTAAGAATTATCATAGGCCCTAACGGATCAGGGAAATCAACCATATTCAGCGTTTTAAAAAACAATTACCTGTTAAATATGGGAGCTTTTATCAATGCCGATGAAATGGAAAAATCATTTAAAACTAAGAATGTTTTTGCGTTCAATTTAAAAAACGTATCCATTGAAGAAAGTGTTTTAAAGAATTTCTTGCTGACTCATTCTTTAAACACAAAATTTGATTTCAGAAAAAGTGTTTTGTCACTCAGTGTAAATAAAAATTCGATCTTATTAGATGGAACTTTATCTAACTCATACATATCGGCAGCTATTGCTGATTATTTAAGAGAATTATGTTTGGAAAACAAACAAATCTTTTCTTTTGAGTCGGTTTTTTCCGATGAAAGAAAAATAAATTTTATAAAAAAACTACACAAGAGTAAATATAAAATATACCTGTATATAATTTCTACAGTTAGTCCATTTATTAATATCGCAAGAGTTAACGAGAGGGTAAAACAAAATGGGCATGCTGTTGCTGAAGATAAAATTATAAGCAGATATCATAAATCTATACTTAATATAAAAAAAGCAATTCCATTTGCTTATCGAAGTTTCATTATTGATAATTCACAAGAGTATTCGCCAATACTTGTAGCTGAACTTAATAGCGAAAGAAGAACAACTTACTTAAACAAAGAATACCAACCTAACTGGGTTAAACAATTATTATAATTATGTCAAAAAAGAACGAACCAAAATTAGATTTAATGGGAAACTGGGCTTATGCACCGGCTCCCGAAGACAGCAAACATATTCACTTAAATAAAAAGTATGATCTATTTATAGGAGGCAAATTTGTAAAGCCCGGCAAAGGAAAATACTTTGATACCATTTCTCCTTCAACCGAAGAAAAGCTAGCCGAAGTTGCGGAGGCTGATGAAAAAGATGTTGACTTAGCCGTAAAAGCGGCACGCAACGCCTATGATAAAACCTGGAAAAAAATGCCCGCTAAAGAGCGTGCAAAATATATTTTCCGCATAGCGCGCTTAATGCAGGAACGCGCACGCGAGTTTGCCGTAATTGAAAGCATGGACGGCGGTAAGCCTATTCGTGAGAGCCGCGATATTGATGTGCCTTTAGCAGCTAATCATTTTTTCTATTATGCAGGTTGGGCCGATAAATTAGAATATGCTTTCCCGGGAAGAAATCCGCAATCATTGGGTGTGGCCGGTCAAATAATCCCGTGGAACTTTCCTTTACTAATGGCTGCATGGAAAATTGCACCGGCCTTAGCCACAGGAAATACCGTTGTATTAAAACCTGCTGAAACGACTCCGCTTACAGCGCTTAAACTGGCTGAGATCATCCAGGAAAGTGGATTGCCTGAAGGCGTAGTAAATATCATTACCGGCTTTGGCAAAACAGGCGCGGCGATTGTAAATCATCCGAACGTAAACAAAGTTGCTTTTACCGGAAGCACAGATGTGGGTAAATTAATCCAAAAATCGATTGCCGGAACGGATAAAAAAATAACACTTGAACTGGGAGGCAAAGCTGCCAATATTGTTTTTGAAGACGCACCTATTGATCAGGCAGTTGAAGGAATTGTAAATGGGATTTTCTTTAACCAGGGACATGTATGTTGTGCAGGTTCTCGTTTGTTTGTGCAGGAAGGCATTGCTGATGAATTGATCCGTAAGCTGAAAGACCGTATGGATACGCTTATTGTAGGTGACCCGATGGATAAAAATACCGATGTAGGTGCTATTAACTCAAAAGAACAATTAGATAAAATCAATCATTATATAAAATTAGGCATTAACGAAGGCGCTGATATTTTCCAGTCGTCTTGCTCGATACCTAAGAAAGGTTTTTTCTGTAAACCGACTTTGTTTTTACATGCATCGCAATCGCACAGAATTGTACAGGAAGAAATTTTTGGCCCTGTATTGGCTGTACAAACTTTCCGCACCATTGAAGAAGTGATTGAAAAAGCCAACAACATTCCGTATGGCTTAAGTGCGGGTGTATGGACCGATAAAGGTTCTAAAATATTTAACATGACAGGCAAGTTACGTGCTGGTGTAGTTTGGGCAAACACGTATAATAAGTTTGATCCTACATCTCCATTTGGAGGTTATAAAGAAAGTGGTTTTGGCCGTGAAGGCGGCTTACATGGTTTAATGCCTTATCTTAAATTTTAATTCTCTTTTTGGCAATCTTAACCCATTTAGTAATCTTATTAATTGTTTTGGCGTTCCGGCGGTTACGCCGTCGGGCTTTTCGCGCCAATCTTTTTATGATTACATAAAAAGGATTTCTGCTGCAATCCCTAACGCAAATCAGTACAAATAAAATTCATACTTTTAAAACGTGTTAGAAAACTTAAATACAATACAAAAGCAAGCGCTTCTTGAATATTTAAAAGCTTTTGTCAGTGAAGAACGCTTGAAACGTTTTGATGAAGTTATTTCAAATCGAATCGGGCATATGCATATTGTACTGGAGGATATTTACCAGGCACATAATGCAAGTGCGGTGTTGCGTAGTGTGGATTGTTTCGGTATACAAAACGTTCACTTTATAGAAACACGAAACTTTTATAAAGTATCGGATGATGTGGCTTTGGGCGCATCGCAGTGGTTAAATATACACAGGCATAAAAACACACGCGAAACGTTGAATGAATTAAAGCAACAGGGTTTTAAGATTGTTGCAACTACTCCGCATAAAAATGACAAGACCATTTATGATTTTGATGTGACTCAAAAATTTGCACTGGTATTCGGTACCGAAAAAGAAGGCATCTCACAAGATATTTTTGATATGGCAGATGAGTTTGTTAAAATACCGATGTATGGCTTTACCGAAAGCTTTAATATAAGTGTTTGCGCAGCTATGTGCATGAATGAGTTTAGCAATAAAATACGCAAACAAATTCCCGATCCTTATTTATTACCAGAGGAAAAACAAGATATTTATATTGAATGGCTTAAAAAATCAATCCGTAAATGTGATCTGATTATTAACGACTTTATAAAGAAGAACACTTGATTTTTCACTTTAAATAACATAGCTCGTTTAAGGTTATGCACTAAATTAGTGCCTCAAAAATTTTAGCTTATTAGATCTTTATCCTTAATTTTCATGTTGTTTTGGTTTTCTGCATCGGCAGTAAGCTTTGATTATGCATCAAAAAGAGACAGTACAAAAAAGAGGCTTGTTCAGCAACTGCAAATACAAACATATGAGGATAATTTATTAGGTTATTCTTTTGACAGTGATGACAGGCCTTTTGCAGATTTCACCGTTTCATTCAGAACCTGCATTTATCCCTTTGATTACCTGATGAAATTATTTCCCGAAAAAGCCAGGCAAAACATACATCTTAATTTAGCTTTAACAGCCCGGTTTGGCCAATACATTGGCACGCGTTATTCAAGCCCGGTTATTGAAAAAAGATTAAACCCGGTTTTGTTTTTAGAGTATACTCCGAAAAATAAATATAAAAATATGGCCTTGCAGCTTGGTTACGGGCATGAGTCAAACGGGCAAGCCATTGATGATTCGGTCACTTTTTTCAAGACCGCAGCTTTATTACATAATGATGTTCATCAAACCATTGATAAAATAAGCAGGGGCTGGGATTATATTGGCACAAGTTTACTGTCAGATTATTTCTGCGTTAAGAACCCAAATATTGTTTTGGAAACAGATGTCTCACTGAAATACTATTTAAATTATGGTATTCTGCAAGGTAAAAAAGAAGAATACCATTCTTGGGAAACCGCATGGAGCGGGGCTGATTATACTCGCAATGACGTTAGCGGTATTTCAGTTTCATTTACCTGTTATATAGATTCTTCTCTGTTAAATAAAGTGCGTATTAATTATGAAACAGGTATCGGCAAACCGTTTTATGCTAATTCCATTAAATTGTTGATTGGGTTTAAATTGGGAAATTTTCCAATTGCATTTTCTTACCGTTATGGTTATAATGGAGATTTAGCACAATATGGAAAAGTGAATCAAAGTTTTGGCATTGAGTATTATTTATCATCTTACAACCGGCCTAACGATAGAAGAAAGCAATAATAGTATTTTGTTCTTTAATTAACCTATCTTCACAACCTGTCTGTCATTTCAGGCTTATTAAGCCATGGAGAAAGACTTTGAGACAATTATCGCATCTTTTATTGCAAACAACATCGGCATTGATGATCATTTTTTAACCGATAATTTATCCTATCAATTAAAAATAAATTTATTGGCTTTACACAAGCAAAAACTATTGCTGACTGCGGGGACCGGTAATGCAGCTAAAGTAACGCATAATACATTAGTCAGAAGCGATTCTATTTACTGGCTTGATAAAAACCATGACAATAAATATGAAAATGAATTTTTCAGGCGAATAGAAGATTTTATCCGTTACTTAAACATGAGCTGTTATACAGGCATTACAGATTATGAATTTCATTATTCATTATACGAAATCGGAAGTTTTTATAAAAAACATATAGATCAGTTTCAAAATAATTCTGACAGAAAATATTCCATGATCAGTTATTTAAATGCTGATTGGGTAGAAAAAGACGGTGGTGAATTAATGATCCATCAGTTAGATAATAATCAAAAAGTATCGCCTTTGCAAGGTAAAACGGTCTTCTTTAAAAGCAATGAATTAGTGCATGAAGTATTAGTTACCAATCAGCCACGCATGAGCATTACAGGTTGGTTAAAAGGTTAATAACTAATCCGGTTTGAAATTATAAACTGTTTACTTTTACAAAAAAAAGAACATGAAAAATCAGCAAGAAATAATGATAAAATTAAGTTTGGATGCATGGCATTCTCACATTAAAAGAACAGATGATCTATTAGCTGCTCTTAGCGACGAACAATTAAAAAAGGAAACTGCTCCCGGTAGAAATACAGGAACTTATTTACTCGGGCATTTAGTGGCTGTACACGACAGGATGCTGCCTTTGTTTAATTTAGGTGAGCGCTCGCATGCTGATTTGGATGATGCATTTATTGCCAATCCGGATAAATCCAATAAAGAAATACCCTCTTTAGATAAACTCAGAGGATACTGGAAAGATGTAAATACTAAATTAGCTACTCATTTTAACGCCTTGTCAGCTGACGAATGGATGCAAAAACACACTTCGGTTTCTGATGAAGATTTTGCCAAAGAACCGTACAGAAACAAACTGAGTGTTTTGATCAGCCGTACCAATCATTTGGCTTATCACTTTGGCCAATTAGCATACCTGAAACAAAAATAAATTCTCTATCAAGAGCTGTCATTGAAAAATCCTTGTAAATAATTTTACAGGGATTTTTTTATGGAGAACTATACGTCTTTTACTTTTGCCGCAAACGGGTACTGCGAATGCCACATACGATACATAACGATTACCGGAAAAACAATCCATCCTAAATTGGCTAAGTAAACACGCATCAATTCGGGAGTGGCGTGTTGCCCGACGGTTTCTTCAAATAAAATGATTGTTACGTTGGTTAGCATAACCGATGCCCAGACGATACTGACAAAGCGAATCCAGTTTTTTCCTTTTATGTAAGCATAAATAGCAAAGGCGTAAAACGGCCCGAAAAATAAACTGTCAATCCAGATAGTTGCGCGCCACCAGGCCGGGCGGGCCATTAACACTGGGTCAAAATTTCTTCCGTACCAATGCACTAAATTCACCATTGATTTTGGCGGCCACGTCGGATAAACGAAATTATCTGTATCCGCAATGATCAATTGTTCTACATCAACAATATAGGTTATAAAGAAAAGATTGATAATAAAGAAAACAACCAAAGCAATATCTACCGGGCGTTTTGAAATAGGTAGTGAGACTGGTTGCATAATTAATTGATTTCGTTTTCTAAACCTTCATAAAATTGCCTTGCCCATTGGCGGTATTTACCAATTGGTCCGTCGCCTTTGGCAAGTGCCGGATTATCCATATAAACTTTATTTTGCCACACATCAAAGTCCTGGCTCACGTCGTGTGCGTAGCCTTTAAAAGCATTTTTTAAAATAATTTTATTTAAAAGCTCTTTTGGAAATAACTTTAAAAAGAAATTTATTTTTCCCGCATCTTCTATTTTTTTAACGGACATGCCTATTTTCAGGTTTATTTTTCCGTCTTCTACCGGGCACGGAAAAACATACTGGCGCGTTAATAATCCATATTTCGGGATCAAAACTTCCACAAAAGAATATCCCAATCCATGTACATGTATATCAATATGTGCGCGCATCGAGCTTGATTTACCCGTAAAGCCTTCTCTGCTAAAAGCATACTTAGCATTTAAATATGGGCCGTCAGCTTTCAGTTCGCTTAATTCCTGCACATCCTTATATTTATGCACTACGCCAAAATGGCCTATATCTACGCTGTTTTCAGTGGTTTCCTGAGGATGGCTGTTTAATAGATAATCTGTACTTAAAATTTCGCTCCAGTTTTCATGATCAGTATCAGGTACTTCCCAGGTTGGCAATTCATCTGCCACATGATTCCATATAAGGATAAAGCCATTTTTTTCTCTTATAGTATATGTTTTCAATACAGCTTTAACCGGCGGCTTAGTATCATACCCCGTTTTAGTACAGGTACCTTCTGTATCAAAGCAAAAGTAATGAAACGGGCAACGAATGGTCTCTCCCTGCACATCACCTCCGTGACCAAAATGTGCACCCATATGCGGACAATACGCACTAACTACCGCTGCTTTCCCGCTTTCTGTGCGAAAGGCAACTACATCCTGTCCGGCAAATTTTTTAGTGATCAGTTGACCCTTATGCAATTCGTCTGCACGCAACAACACAAACCACCCTGTAGGAAAAGGAAATAATTTTTTAGGTGTGGGATATGAAATCATACATTACAAATGTATAGGCTAATTTTAATAATGCAAATTCTTCATCTCTTTTAAGGTTGCCTTTGAATTAAGATCAAAATGTAAGAACAAGCAGTCTTTTCTTCTAAAGCAAGGAATTATAATTTACTTAGCCGGAATAAATTTTATGGAAAGCGAGTTCACACAATAACGGTTGCCTGTTGGCGTGGGGCCATCATCAAAAATATGGCCTAAATGACTGCCGCAGCGGGCGCAGGTAATTTCAGTACGTACCATGCCAAACGAATAATCTTTTGTTTTAATCACATGGTCGCCGATGCCAATTTCTTTATCAAAACTGGGCCAGCCGCAATGGCTTTCAAATTTCATATCTGAGGTAAACAGGTCGTACCCACAAGCACCGCAAACGTAAATGCCTTTTTTGAAATTATCGGTGTATTCGCCCTGGAAAGCAGGCTCTGTGCCTTTTTCTCTAAGTATATGATATTGCTCGGGTGTTAGTTCTTTCTTCCACTCGGCTTCGGTTTTGTTTATTTTTGTATTGTCCATTTTTATAGGAGTTTTAGGTTGTTGCTGACAGCTTCCTGCTATGAATATAGAAAGGAACAAAGTTGATAAGATTAACTTTTTCATTTTATTGCTTTCTTATATAGACGAAAGTTAAGAAGAAACCTTACAATTATTTCTCTAATTGATAATGATTATAATCTTTTAACAAAGTAGTGATAAAGGCCTCATCGTCTAATTCGGTTACAATGCCTGTTTTAGCTTTGATTTTTTGACTAAGCTTAATAAGAGAATCATCGTTTTGTGTTTCTTTATAAAATTGATTTACATCTTTTACCAGTTGCATATCTGCATCACTGAGCATAGATACCTGTGGAAACACGATAGTATATTCTGCATGTTTTTTTTGCAGCAAAATTGTGTCTTTTAAGCTAACTGTTGGCTTTATGCGTATAACTGTGGTGCCGGCCGCCATATCGCCCAGGCGCTGTGAATTTTTACTGACAGCAATGCTGATCAAGGCAATTAAACCCTGGCCTATACTAAACTCAAACAAGCCTATAAGCCAACGTAACAAATAAGAACCCACCGAAGGCTGCGTTCCATCCAACTTAACCACTTTTATTTTTATTATTTTCTTGCCGAAGGTCTGCCCGTGCATAAAAGTTTCAAACAGGAAATCATAAAATAATAACGGAAGGAAAAAGAGTATGGCAATAATGCCGATGACAAGCTGATCATCAAATTTAAATATGTTTACAAAAAAAGAGAAAATAATCAGCAGGGTAACTACATAACTTACCTTAAAGACAAGATCGAGCAAAACAGCCAATAAGCGATTTCCGAGCCCGGCAGGCTCATAATCGATAGTTACATTTTGCGAAGTATTTATGGCTACTAATTCCAAAAAACAAAGATTTATTAAGCAAATAATGCAAAAAATTAGCATATTAGCAATAGAATTATTTTGTGAGAAATATCCCTGATCTATAACAAATAAATATTGGGGTATTCCGAACGACGTTTTTAAAACAGGGTAGTCGCACGTGAGAGAAATTACTTTTTTAAAAGAACAATCGGATAAATGGCAGGACTTTGAAAAACTGCTGAACGAAAAAAACGCCAATCCGCAAAAGCTGGCAGGTTTGTTTATTGAAGTAACCGATGATCTAAGCTACGCACGTACTCATTACCCGTCGTCTAAAACCACTCAATACCTTAATGGGCTGGCAGCCCGCGTGCACCAGGAAATTTATAAAAACAAAAAAGAGAAACGCAGCCGCTTTATTTCTTTCTGGAAGACTGAAGTACCGTTGATAATGTATAAATACCGAAAACAGTTGTGGTTATCGTTTTTTTTATTTGCCATTTTCACGCTGCTTGGCTTTGTTTCGGAAATATATGACGAAAATTTTGCGCGCCTTATACTTGGCGATAATTATGTAGATGCAACCATTGAGCGCATAAAAAAAGGAAACCCGTTAGGCATTTATGGAGAAGACAACCAGGCAGAAATGTTTTTAGCCATCACAACCAATAATATTTTTGTGTCTTTCAGGGTATTTGCGTTGGGGCTTCTGTTTTCCTTCGGAACGGCGTACCAGCTATTTAAAAACGGAATTATGCTGGGAGCGTTCCAGGGCTTTTTTCTGAAATACCATGTATTTACGAAATCTTTATTGGTTGTGTGGATACACGGCACTTTTGAAATTTCAGCTATCATTATTGCAGGTTCAGCAGGCTTTGTATTAGGCAACAGCCTTTTGTATCCCGGCACTTATAAACGAATAGATTCGTTAAAGATCGGCGCAAGAAATAGTTTAAAAATCATTATAGGCATTGTGCCGGTTTTTATCGCAGCGGGTTTTTTAGAAAGTTTTATAACACGTTATACAAACATGCCGCTATGGCTTAGCCTGTTCATCATACTGGGTTCGTTGGCTTTTATAATAGCTTATTTTGTTATTTATCCTGCCTACCTTACAAAAAAAATAAATTCTAATATTAGCATCGATGGAAAAAATTGAACTTCGCAAAGCACGCGATTTTGGACAACTGTTTAATGACAGCATTGCTTTTTTGCGTGTAAACTTTAAATCATTTTTCGGAACCATTGTTTTTTTAGCAGGCCCTTTTGTTATGCTGACAGGGCTTCTGGCAGGCTTTCTCCAATATGTTTCTATGCAGTTAAGTTTTTCTAATAGATTAAATGGTATAGGCCCGGCTAATATATTTTCAGGCAATTCGGTTTCTACACTATGTATTTATGGCATTATTTTTCTTCTTACAACCTTAGTTACCAATGCAAGTGTTGCTTTATATTTTAAATTATATGATCAAACAGCGACACAAGATCTGCCCATTCAGCGCAATGCTATCTCTCCACTATTAGCTGCTGCCAGCTGGCGTTTGTTTTACAACCTGCTTCTATTAGGAATTGTTATGTCTGTTTTTTCACTTGCGCTTGTTGCTGTTTTTTATGTGCTTGGCCAGGCGGGCGTTTTTAATGTTATTATAGGATTGACCGTATTTGTAGCCTTTATTATTTTTATCCCACCTTTGACTTACACACTAATAATTGCCAATTTTATTGTTATTCGCGATGAAATTTTAATTACCGCAGCTATTGGCAAGGCCTGGCGCTATATGCGGGGCAGTTTTTGGCAAACGTGGATTTTGATATTCTGCGTTATCTTTTCTTTATCCATGTTGTATATGATATTTAACGCTCCCACAATGATACTTACAGTTGTAAATACCTTTACCCGCCGCAGTGCAGAAGCTCAATCACTGAGTTCTGCCACAAATAATTCGTTGTGGTACATGGCATTTGGAGCATTATCAACATTAGGCGGAATGCTTGTTATTAGCCCTATCCTAACCTGCTTCTGCGTGTTTAATTTCTACAATCATGAAGAACGCCATGAAGGTACATCACTATTAAGCCGTATAGATACTTTTGATAAAAATTAATGTGAAGAATCTTTTACTGATATTTTTACTTTGCTTATCAACTGCTGTTATTTCCATTGGGAAGAAAAATATAGTATATGATACCGCTAAAGTTTTTCCTGTAAAAAAAGCATCTCTGCAAACAGAAAAAGAGATTTTTGCAGATAAAGATTTTATCTATCATAAAGATGCAAAAGCAAGCAAAAGCTGGTGGGATGCTTTTTTGGAACAGCTTGAAAAATTCCTTGAGTGGTTGTTTGGAAAATCGATAGCTAAACATCCTGATGTATCTTATAACGTAGTAAAATATGTTCTATTTGCACTATTCATTGCCGGACTTATTTTTGTTTTGTGGAAATCAAAATTCAGGGGGCTATTTAAAAGTAATGCCCGAATATCCGCAAATCCGTTTGACGATTTACCGGAAAATATCGAAGGAATAAATATAGACGAGCATATCCGGAATGCCATCCAGGCAGGCAATTACAGGTTGGCCATACGCTGGTGCTTTTTAAAATCCTTGCAATGGTTAAACAAAGAAAATAAAATAAGCTGGCAAACCGCAAAAACAAATATCGATTACCTGCAGGAATTAAAAGATAAAACTTTAAAAGAAGAATTCAGTTCGCTTAGCCGCGTGTTTGAATATGTCTGGTACGGCGAAACAATCCCTACCGAAAAAATTTGCGAAGAGTATAAACATAAAGTAGAAAAATTTATAAGCGGCGCGCATGTTTAAAGGCAACAATAAATATTATTTTATTTTACTGCTGCTGTTTGCATTAATGGTACTGGTGGAATATAACCAACCCAAACCCATTGATTGGCGAAGGACTTATGCCCGACAGGATAAAATTCCGTTTGGATGTAACGCTTTTTACCGCTTACTAAAAGAAGACATTTTAAAAGACACATTAGAAGAACAAAATCAAACTGTTTTTAATTCGATTGCCTTGTTTCCAGATAAAAAGACTGCTTATGTTTTTATAAACGATAAACTTTCTTTCTCTGATCTCGACAGTAAATGCCTGTTTGATTTTGTAAAAGAAGGCAACACGGTATTCATTGCAGCTAATAGTTTCAGTGGCTTAGTGGCTGATACTTTTAAAATTGAAACCAATTACGACTATGATTTTTTTAATGATACTACCCGCAAATTTGAATTCAATTTTTGCAACCCTATTTTAAAAGCTGCCAAAAACTATAAATACCCTAAAAGCATTAACGTATCTTATTTCAGCCGGTTTGACACTTCAAAAGTTACGGTTCTGGCAACAGCGGCAGATTCCAACGGCGTATTTATCAAAGCATCTTTTGGAAAAGGAAATTTCTATTTTCTTTCCGTGCCGGATATTTACACCAATTATTTTGTAGTGAATGATCCAAACAGAGAGGGAGCGTATAAAACGCTCAGTTATTTAAATGCTGATAAAATTTATTGGGATGATTTTTATAAACCTTATAATAATCGGCAAGGCTCAGAGCTTCAATTTATTTTCAGTAACGATTCGTTGTATGCCGCATATTCATTAGCTTTAATATCTCTACTGGTCTTTATGATATTTGCGTTAAAACGAAAACAAAAAGCGATTCCGATTATAGAGCCTCTAAAAAACACTACTTTGCAATTTGTAGAAGTAGTAGGGAGTGTTTATTATAATGCTAAAAATCATAAAATCATTGCCGAAGAAAAAATCAATGCGTTCTACGAATTCTTGCGCAACAAATTTTCGGTTGCAGGCAGAAACATGGATGCAGAAAGCCTGTTGCGTATTTCAAAATTATCAACCATACCTGTAGAAGAAATTAAAAAACTGGTTGATGTAATTAGTCACATTACAAAACAAGCTTCTATTACTGAAAAAGAACTGATCGACTTAAACACTTTAATGGAGAATTTTTACAAACAAAATAAACGTTAGCACATGGAAAATTTTGAAACACGTATTGACCTTAATGGCATCAGCCAAACTACAGAAGCCTTAAAACACGAAATCGGTAAATACATTATCGGGCAGCCCCAAGCGATAGACCTGTTATTGATGGCGTTATTGGCCGACGGACATGTTTTAATAGAAGGCGTGCCGGGCGTAGCTAAAACGCTTATGACAAAATTATTAGCTAAAACAATCGACGCACAATTTAAGCGCATACAGTTTACGCCCGATTTAATGCCAAGTGATGTTACCGGAACAATGATCTACAACTCAAAGACTACCGAATTTGAATTTAAGCGTGGTCCCTTATTTGCTAATATTATTCTTACCGATGAGATAAACCGTGCACCCGCCAAAACACAGGCCGCTCTATTTGAAGCCATGGAAGAACGACAAATCACGGTAGATGGCGTAACGCATATTTTAGACAGTCCGTTTATGGTATTGGCAACACAGAATCCCATTGAGCAGGAAGGCACTTATCGATTACCTGAGGCACAATTAGATAGGTTTCTGTTTAAAATAGAGGTTTCTTATCCGAACCTGGAAGAAGAAAAAGAGATTTTAAAAACCTTTCATCATAACAAGAATACCGTTGATTTTACCAGCGTGAAAAGCTTTTTAAACGCAAACACAATAGCTTCATTAAGAACCACAGTAAAACAAGTTCACGTAGAAGAAAATTTAATGAGTTATATCGCGCAGATCATTCACGAAACAAGGCATCATTCGGCTATTTTACTGGGCGCTTCGCCACGAGCATCATTAGCTGTGATGAATGCATCAAAAGCTTGTGCCACGTTAAGAGGCAGAGATTTTATCTCTCCTGATGATATAAAATTTGTTACGCCTCACATCTTAAAGCACCGTATTACATTAACTCCTGAAAAGGAAATGGAAGGCGTTTTAGTTACGGAAGTTATTAACCAGGTGCTTGAAAAAATAGAGATCCCGAGATAGATCGATATCATTGCGAGGAGGAACGACGTAACAATGACAGTAACAAAAAGAATGAAAAAATAATTAATGAAACTAAAACTTCCCGAAATATATTTTACCACACGAAGCTATGCTGTAATAACAGCTTTGGTGGTGATTTATTTATTAGGGTTCTTACATGTTTTCTTTTATCACCTGGCTAATATTTTATTACTGCTTGTTTTATTAATTTTTGCAGCGGATATATTTATTTTATTCAGGAACAAAATCGGGATCATTGCTAAACGCATAAGCGGAGCTAAGCTTAGCAATGGAGATGAAAACATTATCAGTATACAAATTCGAAATCAATACGGCTTTAAAGCATACATCACATTAATAGACGAACTGCCTATCCAGTTTCAGATTCGAAACTTTGAACAGAAATTCATTATAGAAAGCGGGAAAGAAAGTTTTGCCAGGTATTCGCTTCGCCCTGTGCAACGTGGCGAATATCATTTTGGGGCCATACGTGTTTTTGTCTCATCTGTTTTAAAGTTAATAGAGCGGAGATTTTCTTTTGAGCAAGGTGCCATGCTTCCTGTTTACCCTTCTTTTATACAAATGCGTAAATACGAACTTCTGGCTATTCATAACAGGCTAATGACAGGAGGTATTAAAAAAATACGCCGTATTGGGCAAACAGCCGAATTTGACCAGATAAAAGAATATGTTTCAGGAGATGATATTAGAACGGTTAACTGGAAAGCCGCTGCCCGCAGAGACAGATTGATGGTAAATAAATACCAGGACGAAAAATCTCAGCCCGTTTATTGCCTGGTTGATATGGGCCGGAATATGAAAATGCCTTTCGAACAAATGGCTTTGCTTGATTATTCCATTAATGCATCGCTGGTTATTTCGAACATTGCACACATTAAAAATGACAGGCCAGGGTTAATTACCTTTACGCACCAGGTGCATAGCCACATTGCAGCTGAAAGGCGCAATTCGCAAATGAAACGAATTATTGAAACCCTGTACAACCAGCAGACCAATTTTACCGAAAGTGATTTTGAGCGCTTATACATGCATATAAAACGCATGGTCAATCAAAGAAGTTTATTACTACTCTTTACAAATTTTGAGTCACTAAGCTCTTTAAAACGACAATTAAAATATTTAAAGCAAATTGCCAAGCAACATTTACTAGTAGTCATCTTTTTTGAGAATACTGAATTGAAAACTGTCCTTGCAAAAAATGCCGAAAATACGTTTGATATTTATTACAAAACCATTGCCGAAAAATTTGAGATGGAAAAACGCCTGATCATCAAAGAGCTTACTGCCTGTGGTATTCAAAGCATATACACAAGCCCGCAAAACCTTTCGGTAAACACCATCAATAAATACCTGGAGCTGAAAGCACGAGGATTAGTTTAATTAACGTGCAGTCAATATTATTTATCTAACTTCAATCCTTGATTATTTTTGATAAATGGTTATATCCTAATTCATCGATAGAAAGCTTCAAATAATAGATTCCTTTTTCTAATGAGCCTACGTCGGTAACTAATTCCTGGCTACCCGCTGATATGTTTTGCAGCTCATTGCTGACCACCCGCCCGGTAATATCTATCAGTTGTATGTTCCCGGTTGTCTTTACAGGCGAATAGAGATTCACACCAACATGATCGCTTGTTGGATTAGGATAAACATCGCTGACCAATGCCTCTTTTGACATATAAGTAACCGATACTATTTCAGAATATTTAGATTGCCCGTTATAATCAGTTTGTTTTAAACGGTAATAATTAATGCCGGCAACCGGTTCCTCATCAAACGTATTGTAATTTAAATTTGCAGTGCTATTGCCTGCACCTTTTATTGTGCCTATGATATTAAAATCTGTACCATTTGCCGATCTTTCAACCGTAAAGTAGTTATTGTTGGTTTCCGTTGCCGTGGCCCATTCAAGTTTTGTTTTAGTTCCTGCCGGTTCTGCTGTAAACCTGGTAAGCTCAACAGGCAGCACAACATTAATGTTGCTAAAATCCAATCCGGGCCTGTATTGGTCGACTGTTCCGGTAGTAGTTAATAAACTGGCAAGTGTACTGTTATACCAATATTCATCTGTTTTGGTTTTTGTTGCATACCCAAAAACAGGGGCAGTTCCGCAAGAAGGTATATGGTTATAATCTACTTCACCTATTACAATTAAATTCCCAGTTGTATACGTAAAAGGCGTTTGCAAGGTAAATGTCTGGTATCCGGGCACCGAAGCTGCCGGCAGCCATGATTGCGCAGCATTGGTATATACCAGCGTTGCACCTGATAACATATTAGTATACGTGCCTGCGGTTAAAGTAGTTGCGGCCTGTGTTTTCATATATATTTTTACAGGAACAGCGGGGCTGCCTGCAGTGTTTGTAACCCAAAGCTGAATGGCATTTATAGTAGCATAACAAATTTCTGTCGACAAGTAAAGATCGGCACAAGCAGAAAACAACTTCGAGCTTCCGCTATACCCGCTGGCACAAATATCAAACGGAGCGTAATTACCGTCTGTATTTCCGCTAACATTACACGTTTGCACCTGCGCCTGTGTTTTTTGCCAAACACTTGTTAACGCCATTATAAGAAACAAATTCCAAATCGGTTTCCATAAATATGTGCCTGTGATTTTCATTTTGTAAAATTTCCTTGTATTAGCAATTAATATCAGGTCAAAATTAACACACAGTTAAACCAGCCCAAATAGGGTAATTAACTCATTTACATAAGAACATCACTCTATTTATTGCTTTCTAGGTTTCGACAGAAGAACAAAATTTGCAGGCAAAAACATGATCTGCGCCAACTAATTCTCGATTGATTGTTTTTAATTTTCAACTTATCACTTTTAACTTGTAACTTCACACCATGTTTACATCAGACCAGTTGAAGGATCTTCTGGAGCGCACGCAGGCGTTGAGGAGGCATCTTTGACATCGACAGCAAGCTTCACGAAATAATTCAGGAAGAAGAAAAAACGCTTGCACCTGATTTTTGGAACGACTCAAAAAAAGCGGAGGCTTTACTGCGTACCATTAAATTAAAAAAAGACTGGACCAGTGCATATGCTGAGTTAACTGGCATGGTTGACGATCTCAATACTTTATACGAATTTCACAAAGCAGGCGAAGCCAGCGCCGAAGAAACCGAAGAGCAATTTAAGCTTACTGCGAAAAAGCTGGAAAACTTAGAATTTAAAAACATGCTAAGCGGCACCGAAGATGTGCTGAACTGCGTGATAGAAATTAACGCAGGCGCAGGCGGAACCGAAAGCTGCGATTGGGCAAGCATGCTGATGCGCATGTATATTATGTGGGCTGAAAAGAATGGTTTTAAAGTGTCTGAAAACGACCACCAGGATGGAGATGCAGCCGGCATCAAATCGGTCTCTCTTCAAATTGAAGGAAGTTATGCGTATGGTTATTTAAAAGGCGAGAATGGCGTGCATCGTTTGGTTCGTATTTCTCCGTTTGATGCCAATGCCAAACGCCATACATCTTTTGCGTCTGTATATGTATATCCTATTGTAGATGATACTATTGAAATAAATATCCCCCCGGCGGATATCGAAATTACAACAGCGCGCTCGGGCGGGGCAGGCGGACAGAACGTAAACAAAGTAGAAACCAAAGTGCTTATAAAACACTTGCCAACCGGCATACAGGTAATGTGCCAGATAGAGCGCTCTCAGCTTGGCAACCGTGAGCGTGCCATGCAAATGCTTCGCTCGCAGTTATACGAAATAGAAATGCGCAAGCGCAACGAAGCCAAGCAAGCGGTAGAAGCCGGGAAGAAAAAAATTGAGTGGGGCAGCCAGATTCGCAATTACGTGTTTCATCCGTATAAACTGGTAAAAGACTTACGTACTGATTACGAAACCAGCGACGTGCAAGGTGTAATGGATGGCGATTTAGATGAATTTATTAAAGAATATTTAATGGAGTACGGCGAAAAGTCGTAACTTAATAACGTAATTTTGTACCAATAGAGATTGAGCTTATGTTAATGCAACCGATCATAAATAAAGTAAGCCGTAAATTCATTAAAAACGAATTAACGCCTGAACGATTTGTACGTAAAACAAACAACGGCAATAACGAAATTTATGTCATTACCCATCACAATTCCCCTTATACCATGATGGAAATAGGCCGCCTGCGCGAACTTACTTTTCGCTATGCGGGTGGCGGAACAGGAAAAAGCCTGGATATTGATGAATATGATGTATCCTCACATCCCTACAAGCAACTGTTGGTATGGAATCCTGAGCATAAAGAAATTGTAGGCGCCTATCGTTATATCAAATGCAGGGAAGCCGGATATAAAAACGGGCAGATAGATCTGGCAACTACCGAACTATTTAAATTTTCCCCTACTTTTTACAATAAATACCTGGATCAAACAATAGAATTAGGACGCTCATTTGTACAACCAAGCTACCAACCCGGCGAGCAATTCAGGAAAGGATTATTTTCTTTAGATAACCTGTGGGACGGCCTTGGAGCCATTATCGTAGATAATCCCGATTGCAATTATTTTTTCGGAAAAGTAACCATGTACACGCACTTCAATAAAGAAGCCAGAGATATGATCCTCGCCTTTATGAAATACTATTTTCCGGATAAAGAAAACATGGTAAGGCCTATCCGCACCGTAAAAGGCAGAACACGAGGCGTATCTGCTTTTGTAAAAAGAGTGGTTTATCCTGAAAGAAAAAATAAAAGAGTTGCTGATTTTGTAAGAAGCCTGGATGGCTTGTCGTATAAGGACGGACACATGATCTTAAACAAAAACGTGCGCGAACTGGGCGAGAATATCCCACCCTTGGTAAATGCATACATGAACTTATCGCCTACCATGAAAACCTTTGGAACAGCCATTAACAAAGACTTTGGCGGCGTGGAAGAAACGGGCATCATGGTTTGCATCAATGACATCTACGAATCTAAAAAACAGCGTCACGTAGATTCCTACAAAAAAGAATTGGAGGCACGAAAGAATGCAGGTTAACACAGCAGATTTTGCCCTCAGCAGTACCGATGTAAATAAATGTCCAAAAACACATTTCCCTGAATTTGCATTTATAGGAAGAAGTAATGTAGGCAAATCGTCGCTTATAAATATGCTGTGCAATAAAAAGTTAGCGCACACTTCGGTTAAACCCGGCAAGACACAGCTTATTAATCACTTCATCATTAATAATGCCTGGTACGTAGTGGATCTTCCGGGATATGGCTATGCCAAGGTTTCTAAAACAGCCCGTGTAGAGTTTGAAAAGTTTATTTCCTTTTATATACTGGAAAGAAAAAATTTAGTTTGCCTTTTTGTGCTGATAGATATACGTCTGCCCTTACAAGCAATAGACGCGCAGTTTATGCAGTGGCTGGCTGAGAATGAAATTCCTTTCTGTATCATTTTTACCAAAATGGATAAACTCTCCAAAACTGAGCTGCAAAAAAACTTAGCTGCCTTTCAAAAAGACATGCTGCTTACCTGGGAAGATATGCCCGATTACATCATTTCTTCTGCCGAGAAAAAAATCGGGAAAGAAGATATTCTGGATTATATAGAAGAAAATATTATTTTATACAATAAGCACCTTCAGCAAAATAAAGAATAATATATCATAAGGATATCCACTTTCTACTTATACGAAATCTCTTAATTTTTTTCTAAAACAACAAGCGCTTTTCACGGTTCAGGCTATATGTGTAACACATATCAGGCTTAATATGAACGTTTTTTACTACTACGAATACTACTTATACCATCAGCGGGGCAAGTGCTTCAGGATGTACTTCTTTAGCAGGTACAAACCCAACTGTAACCGTTATGGTAAATGCCACACCAACGGTGAGCCTTGTCTCTGCAAGCAATGCAACTATTTGTACAGGCAGCAGCAGTGTTATAACTATGATAAAACAGTTTATGACACACGAAAATACAGGTTTGCACGCCTTCCGCGCGGAAATTATTTGCTTACAGTAAGTGCGCCCGCCTTTAGCACACAAACACATATGGTTACCGTAACCCGTAACATAACCGTACATACTGATTTTATATTGGAGGCTGAAGAACATGAAAATAATTTTGAAACAACAAGCCTCTTGCTAAGAAAATAATTCAATTAAAAAGAGTGGTTTTTGGTTAGATAATTTCCACTCTCCCGTTCTCACTCTTTTCAAAAAATGAAAAGAGTTGAGAATCGGTTTTATACGAAACAGCTAAACATACAACATGAAAAAAATAAGCCTGACAGCGGCATTCTGCTTTACCGCCTACATGAACTATGCGCAAACAACCCTAACTTCTGCCATAAAAACAGAAACACATTCAGCCTACAAAGAACAGGAAAAAGAAACTGAATTAACTTCTTTAAATGAACTTCCACTTGCTGACAGCAGCAACCAGCAAATGATAAACAACCAGGAGGATATTATAGCATCTCTTTCAGGAAAAAGCCCTACGAGTGGAATGTTTATTATAGATGCAAGTACCAACACGAAGCAAATTGTACAGGTTTATGATGCCGATGGCAATATGAAGGTAGATCAAACCGTATCCGGTAAAACCATACTGGATGTGGGTAGTTTAAACAAAGGCATTTATAAGATCGTTGTAAAAAACGATAATGGAACGATAAAAAACAAGATCGTTGTTCTTGTACGATAAGTTTTTTTCCGATACCTATTAAGCCCAATCAACACAATTACACCTGCAAGTCCTTCTGCAAAAAACTAAATCCGCTGCCGGATTTTTAAAAATTATAGGCAACATATTCTTTTTTTACTACTTTTAATCATTCGTAATTTTTATATATTTAACGCAATTAATTGTTATAAATTAATTCTATACGTTTGAATATAAGAAAAATCGCGCCTATCCCTTTAAGGACAGAAATTTAAGGTTTTTTTGAATGTCTAATTAGTATATTTTTAATTTTTACTGATAATTACACTATTAACTGCTTGGTTTTGGGTAGTAAATAGAGTTAAATGCGTCGATTGTATTATCAATGTACTTTCTTGGAGCACCCGAAGTTATCGCTTTTAATTTTTCAATTTCTTTTTCAAACTCTTTCTTAGGTATATCCTGGCGAAACATTCCCCAAAAATCTAATGCTGCAAACCAGTTTAAATTACGATGGACAATATTTCCACTTTTTAAGGGAGTTTTGAAATCTTTAAAGCAATTCCTATGAAATTCATCAACTTCATTATCTAAAAAGAATTTGTCAATGGAGTGGTGAGCTACAACTCCATAGTAATTAACGTCTTCCTGTAATAAATGGGCGTCGATTAACGGTTGACCACAGTATATATGTTGTTCTCTGTCAACACTAATTAAGCCACAAGCCATAGCCCCCTTCATTGGAATGCAATTCGTAATTGCATCGACAAATAATGTGTAAGCAGCAATAGTAATCATAGCAAAAGATAACCTAGTATTGTCTTTAGAAAATAAAAAAATAGAATCTGAAAACATTGTTATATGAATGGTTTCAAATTGTGTTTTTTTTCCATTTTCATCGGTTGTGAATCCTGTATTTGAAAATCCTTCTGCATCTTTAATAAAACCCAAGACCTTTTCTAATGTACCATGAACGGCTTCGTGCTTATTTCTCGAAACAAAATCTTTAAACCCCATTATATCAAGATAAACAACAAATCTTTCATCGGTATTCTTCCATTTTTTTTGAGCATAAAACTCATCATATAGAATATTATACTCGGCGCTACCAATTTTGCTATTAGGGTTGTTTTCTACCGTATATCCTTTAGAAGATAAATGCTCTACAATTTTTTTAATAGGGACATTAAATCCTTCTTCAATTTCACTTAGCAGGAAAGTTTTTGCTTCTGGCATATTTTTAATTCTTTGAAGTATCTGTTATTATTTGACCCACGCGTTAATTTTGTTTATAAGGTCTTTTTTTAGCTGTTCCGTTGTCGTATAAATAATATGTTGTAATGGCTTAATATCAAAATGGGCATCTTTAAAACTATCTTCCTGACAAGTGTAAATCACTTTTTTATTTTGACCTAATGCAAAACCGCTTTCAAAATATACTCCTTTACTATGCCCAGTAAAATCCGCAATGCAAAATTTGCACATTTTTAGATTTGCAATAATAGAATCATTAATTGTCTTATCGCTGTCAATATCTTTTTCATCTATTATAATTGGTTCAAAACCTGTCTCAGTAACAGCTTCTTTTATTGCCTTTCTTATTTCCATTTTATCAGAAGCAAAAGACATCGCTATAAAGCATTTTTTTGAAGATTCTCCCTCTTGCTCCATCTTTATGGATTCTTCTAACCCTTTATATGTTATTTCTAAACTTAGTATCTTTTCTAGGTTATCAAAACTAAATCCAGAAAATACTCCTTTAATTAAACCTTTTTCATGTAATACTTTAAAATAAAAAATTGTTTCTTGTTGTGTTTTAAAATAAAATTGCCTCCAAATTTTTTCATTAAAAAAATTATCGGCAAACTTAAAAGGTTCACCGTCGTATCTCCTACTTTTGATGAAGAATAAAAATAAATTTTCTAATTTTTGTTCTGGAGTTTTGGGATAGGTTTTTTCTTTCAGAAGTTGTTCGAGGATACTCATACTAAGAGGCGCGCGCTGATTGTTAACCCATATTCCATTATACATAAAAGATGCGAAAATGTGTTTGTTTTCTTCAAAAAACTCCATTTTATCCCAAGTGCTTGCTATTGTCGGTAGAATAATCAGATATTCAAAACCATATGCTAATACTTTATACTGAAATCCGATTATTCTCGTCTGCACTTCATATATAGGAAGGTCAGTGAAAAAGCATCTATTTATTTCAAATAATTTCATACACGAAGTTAGAAGATTACTAATAATCAACCATAATATTGTTTGTAAAAAGTTTGAGTATATAAAAATTCCATAAAACAGATTCTTTAATTTAATGGATTAATGGATACGCTTGCTATAAATTTCATATGTAGTGCAATAGCTTTACTGGGAGGTAAAGAAGACCTTATTACTATTGTGAAAGAGCTAAACACAAACAAAAACTTCGATGAAAATATTTGTAAACTGGTCGATTGGAATAGAAATCGAATAAATTATCTAATCGATAAAAAAATTGAAGCAAATGAATCTTTATTTTTAGCTGAAAGAGATTACATGGAAAATAATTGCTCTATAATCGAAACTAATGATAGTTTGATAATAGATGAAGGTAAAAAAAAGAGAATTATCCGCAAGTATTTTTAATGTTAGCGGGAACAAATGACAAAGCAAAAAACATTGAGACGTAAAATTTTCCTTCAGTTTTGTTATGTTTTTTACAAATTGGTATTATATAATGTTTTCTACTATCAACTTGTTTTACGTGTGCACCAATAATGTTATCTAAATTTTTTTCATCGCAACCAGATACAGCACATTTTTCTAATTTTCTTTTACTAATTTTTACCCAGTGAGCTCTCCAGCTACCACATTTACATTTTTTGTCAGAGGTTTTGTTAAGATTTATGACGTATGGCATATGAATTTATTAATTAAAAAACATAGGTAGTTTCAAAGTTTTTTGCGGTATTTGTATCTTCTCAGCAACATAATAGTTTGATTGTTCCTTAAGCTCAGCATCTACATCATTCTGTCCTATTTCTTTTGCTTTAAATAGAATTTTTAAAATTTGCTCCTTAATAATTTCTTTAAAAGAAACATCATTACTATAAATTCCATTGAAAATTTCAAAAGATTTGAAATTCTTATTATAATTTTGATTACCACCCATTCTATAAAGAGCATTTATCTGAATGTTTGGATTAAGTGCCTGCCACACCATTGTTTCAAAAGAATCCATATTTTCTGCAAAATACATGCCTTGTCCTGGATAAAATGCAACACACGAAATAGATGCAAGTTTAGATTCATCAACTCTTATTCCAAACGAGAAATAAAAGTTTTGTGGGAACCCCATTTTTAAATCTTTACTTATTTTAAATGGCACATTAATCACTGCGCTACTAGTATTTAAATGATTATAATGGTCAGAAGTATATCTAAAGTAAGCCCCTATTTGAAAACTTCCAATAATTTTATCATTCTCTTTTAAATCACTAATGATGTTTGTAAATACAGAAGCCAACTCACTGAGATTTTTACTTCTTAATTCTCTTTTCTCTTTATCAGTCCGTTGTAAATCTTCAATTTGTATAATCTTCAATTCGTTTGCAACAGAAATTTCTTTATGCTTTTGTAGTATACTTTCAACAGGAGTATTTTCACTAGATTCTTTTATATATGATTCTACAAGAGGGATTGTTATTTTTAACCTTGTTTCTGGAGATTTAATAAATAAATTCCTAGTAAGTTGAATTAATTGTGTAGAGTATTCGTTCGAAGTAAAATCAGGCATGTCTTCCAATATAGCTCTTACCAAATTTGTGTATGGAGTTTTGTTGTGAAATAATTCCTTTTTTGTAATTAAGTCATGTAAAACACCTCCAATTTGATAGAGATTAATGGCTTTCCACCCATTAATATCGTCAACTTCTTTCCTTGTGATGAATTCTGGCGGTGCATATCTTAAAGTTCCTACAAATGCCTTTTCATCTCCATCAGAGAATGAAGGAGTACCGATAAATTTTAGAACTCCTAAATCCATTAATGTTATTACACCTGATTCACTTATCATGATATTTTCAGGTTTTATATCCCTGTGAACAATCTCATGTTGTTTAATCAATTCTTCGCAAGTTTCATATAATGAGCTTAGAATGCTTTTAATTGTCTCCTCTGAATAATTATTGTTCTGTATATATTCTTTCAGGTTTTGCCCTGTTAAATACTCCATAACCATATAATGGAGCTGCTCATTATTATAGTTAAAACTACCCCCATCGATTATTTTTATGAGGTGCGGCACTTTATGGTCTTTTAAACTTAGCTCCTGAGCAATTCTTTTATCCTGAATTTCATGACCAGTGCTTTCAACTAAATCATTGTCAAATATTTTTAAGGCAAAAAGAGTTCCATCTTTCTCAGCCTTAAATACAGCTGCTGACTTTCCATTATTTATGTATTCAATAACGGAATACCCGTTAAAGTCTTTTCCTTTTAATTCTTTTTCTAATTCTAAAGCTTTTTTTCTATTCATAATTTAGTATTAATAATGCGGAGTTGTTTGAAGTTTTGATTTATAAAATTCAAACTTAAATCCATATTGGCCTGTTATTTCTTTTATCAAAGTTTCCGTTCTTTCATCAACTGTCGGAGGCAAAACGATTCGTTCAACTAGTGAAACAATGTCTACTCCTATAAGTTTTCCTTTATGGTTTGGTTGTTTATCCCAATAATCTTGATTATTTATTCCGTCTCCAATTTGCTCATAAAGCCTAAACTCATTCTCATGTGTAAACTCAATTCGTTTGTGAAATAACGGGGCTAGTAGGTTATAGTTTGTATGAGGATAGTTTTCAGGATGGTGAAAAACATCTTTTTCATAATCTAAATACCTTACTTTACTGAATCCAATCTTTTCTTTGACATTTTTAATGCTATTATATATGCGCTCCTTAGAACTTTGAATCGCTACACCCTCATTATCTTTAAGATACAAACGCCACATCGCATCTGACTCATTGTTGTTAATATGCCAGCAATTAACAACAGTTCCTCTCTTGTATTTCACATGTAAATCTCCTGTAGCTTCGATGTTTTTCATCGCAAGTTCTTTATCGAACGGTTTTCTATTTCGTTGAAAATGATATTTAGCTTCTTCAATCCTATAATCGGCTTCTCTTTTTGGTAAAGAACCTTCGAATGGGTCGCTAAATTTATCTGCTCTACAAAAAAATAAAGCTCTTTCTCTTAAAAGAGACTCATATTTTTCAATATCCATATAACGCCATATAATGGCATTATCTTCTAATGGAATTTCACTGTCATGGGTTATTATTGGCATAACTTTTAAATGAGTATACGATATAGTTAAAACTTATACTAAGGTAAATCTATTATTCCTATTAACCAGAAAATTGTTAGCAAAAATGAATAGTACATTCTATATAATGACATGTATTTTATAACTTTTGTATACTGTAAAAACAATCTAAAATCTAATTTCCTATAGCAATTTATAATAATGGAAACGAACAAAATAAGTGCAATAGCTACTGTGATAGCAATTATTAGTTGCAAAATGAAACAGGAAGGATTTTATGAATTAAATAGTGATGGTTTAGAGTATAAAATAAATCCAAAATTTATTATAGAAGTGCTTCATATGTGTGAATTTAAGGAAATAACCCTGGAAGATATTTATAACACTTCCAACTATTCCTTCGCGCATGACCTTACATATAGAACACATGAGGCAACAGGAGAATATATTACCTTAGAAAAAATAATTTGCTCTGAACATATAATAGATAAAATTAATTCGATTGACATTCAACCTCAGAATCATTTGATTCTAAGCGAACCTTTGTATAAAAAGATACATCCACCTCTTTAATAGATTTTTCAATTTAGATTTCATCCGTTGAAATTTTCAATAATGTTTTAGTAGTCGGTTTAGTTTTGCTGCTTCAATCCTACGAATGTTGGTCGCGCCTTTAAAAACAGAAATTTAATTCATTTTGTTTTTACTTTTTCTTCTTTGGCTTAGATGGTTTTTCACCTTTGTGCAACTTCGAGTCTAATTCCTTAACCATTTTTTTTAGCTGCTCCACTGTCTGAGTCAACTCTTCATTTGTGGTCTTTTTATTTTTATGCTGAGCAATGTCTTTCTCAGATACATATAATAAAAATAGGTTCTGGCCAAGTGCTTCGCTTACCTTGATAAGTAAGTCTGTATCAATGCTTTTCTTTTTGAATATTTTATACGCGTTTCCTCTGGTATAATTTATCTTTTTGGCAAATTCGGTTACGTCTATATTCTTAGCCTTTAGCAGTTTTTTTATTTCTTCTCCAATGTGTATAACCATCTCTACAAAATTCTACAAATCGGATACAAATAGCTAAATTGCTGTGTATCTATATTTTATAATTAATGTATCCATTATGGATACATTTTAGTTTTTTTGTTTACTTTTGACTCGGTCAAACATTTAATAACTAAAAACTTAAAAAATGAAAAAAGTATCAGTAGTAGGATTGCTATGCGCGTCAATTCTTCTCACTACAAGCTGCGCAACTATTCTAACAGGTTCACGCCAAAGTGTGACCTTTAAATCAAATGTCAACGGCAGGGTCTTCCAGAACCTAACAGAGATTGGTAAAACAAATGAGCCAATAAAAATCTATCGCCATGATATCAGAAAACTTTATACCATTAAGTCTGATGGGTGTCCTGATAAGCAATTCGAATTGCCGTCTAAAACAAATGCGGTCTTCTACCTTAATATCTTAAATGGGCTATTCTTCTTTGGGTACTTTGATTTAGCTTATGGCAACGAGGTTAAAACGGATAAAGTAGTTGAAATGAACTTGGATTGTAAAGGTAAAAGTAGCCGTTAAACATTTCTTCTCAGTATCACTTAGCTGCTCGTCTTATAAGGGACTGGCGGTTAAGTGATTTTATTAAGCAACCAAAATACCATGGAAATACTTAAGGGAAAAATTGCGCCAAACTGGGATTTGGTCGCGGTTGATATTGACGGCAAAAAGTTCATTGTAGATACCGAATCAGCGGGAGATAAAATCTACTATATCGGGCAGGAAGTGGAAGGGTTTATAGTTAATGACAAGTTTAACATCATAGAGAATCATGATTAAAATAATAGGCGACCCACGAACCAAAATTGAGCATGATAACTTCGTTTATAATCCTGCTATTATCTGGCACAAGCCAGAATCACTTAAAATTTTACGGGTAGAATTCGATGAGAATTATACCCGAATCGACTTTATACATCATGCCAATTCGAAATACAAAAACGGCGGCTGGGTGCGAATAAATCCTAAAACATATATTAGCCCATGGATGCCTGACCGACCAGAATTGTTTATGATTAAAGCCGTGAACATCCCGATTGCTCCTGCTAAACATGAGTATAAAAGCATACATGATTTCCTATACTTTGCGCTGTACTTTCCAGCTTTGCCCGAGGGTGTAAAGAAAATCGACATAACAGAAGAAGGGGGCATCCATCCTTTTCGCTTTAAAGGTGTGTCGGTCTCGAAGATTAAAAAGGAAGCAATCATAATTAAAACTGAGTAATGAAGCCGTTCAGTAAATTAAAAAAACAAATAGATAATCTGTTTCTGCCTGAACTCAAAATGGAGTTCTGTTGTTATTCATATCCTATGAAAAGCCGAAGAGGTAATAACATTCCCCGATTCTGTATAAAAATGAACAAGGAAATTATCTGGGATTGCCCGAAAGATTTCAATATTAAAAACAATGATATTTATGAGTGGTCGGGCAACAATAAAATAACCGAACTCGTTAGAGACTATATTGATACTCCTCTTGATAAATTACTCTCATCTAAATTTGATAAAGACAGGTGGAATTTGAATAACGGAATCATAGAGGCCGATGTTGAATATAAACTGACGGAAATTTTTAAAGCTGCCGATAGAAGATTAGGAAAAGCTAAGCTGATTGATTGGGCGAAACAACTAGATAAGAGTCTCATAGTTGATTTAATGATTGCTAAAAGATATGAAGTTACTCTGATTTGAAAACCTTTTGTGTGGTGATTAACTGATTTTGTTCTGAATAAACATTGACGATGTAATTGCCAGTATTAATATCAGAAATAGATATTGTATTATCGGAAGTGAAAATTGTTTTAATTGTTTTTCCGTTTAAATCGATGATATTAATCTTTTTAAAACCTGTATAGTTAATACTTAAAGTTTTGCTTGTTGGATTAGGGTATATAAGAGGAGATGAATCATCTACAACCTTATCAATTCCCAAAGCAACTCCGCCACCCATATAAAAAGCTCTTGCAAAAAACGAAGTATCGCTTGTTATCAGACCGAAATTATATTGTCCTTGTGGTAAGCCTAATGCTGTGTAATTAAAGCTATACGTGCCTGCATTGATTAATGAGTCGTTCATTAGGGTTTGAACATGTACCCCGTTAATATTATATACATAGAGAGATACCGTTCCAGTGGAAGGTATAGAATAAGTGATGGCCGTTGAAGTCGTAAATGGATTAGGGTTAAAATTCAGTTGAGCTTTACCTTTAAAAAGTATAAAAGAGAATAAAAGAAGTATTATAAAACGTTTCATTAAATGTTTTTGACCAAACAAAGTTAAGCTATTTTTTGGCTTTCAATTTATCGATACAAAAAGTAAGAATATCTTACATAAGCCGCGTCCATCCTATGTTACCAAGAAATTAAATTATCTATTTTTTGTAAAAAAGTAGATTTATTTTTTTAATATTGTTTAGCAAATCAATTTTTTTGCTTTTAAAAAATAATTTTATGAATGCAGTTACTACTAAAAAAATAAAAGCATTTTTTACTTTTTTCATTGCATTAAGTTGCTTAACAACGATAGCACAAAATGATTCACTAAAGAAAATACAACAAGAAAAGCAAGAACAGTGTACGGCTTTAAAAACATGGTATGATAGCGGAGACAATATAGTAGAGACTGTATATGATGAGCAAGATGTAAAGTGGGTAGATACAGGAGCAACAGGTGGCTATGTTTGTGCTAAGGCAAGAATTAATCGTGTATTAAAAGGCAACTTAGTTGTTAATAGTTATATTAATATAAACATCAACAGCCCGCAAAAAGCAGCGGTTTGGATTCCTGATGAAAGAGCTAATTATAGTAACATACTCGGTACAAGAGCGCTTGTTAAAATACATAAAGTAAATCTACAAGGAGCTTTTACAACAGATAACGCAAGCGTGTATGGCACAATCGGCAAAATCTATCGGTTGGAAGAAATTGGATTTGATATGCATGGTAAAATGGTCGACGGTAAAAAGACGGTCTATAATAGTACAGAAACGTTTTATAAAATATTACAAGAGTGCTGTGGGGTCGACTTATCACAAAAAAAAAGTCCAATAAAAAGTAATTTATACTCAAAACGGTTAAATAACCTGATTCAAGTAAATAAAGTAACTGGTTGTAGTGAACTTTTTATCTCAGAATATCTTGACGGACAAGGCAGTGACAATGCGGTAGAGATTTATAATCCGACAGATACCGCAATAAACCTTTCAGGTTACAAACTTTTAATTTATAATAATGCTTCTTTAACACCAACGAGCATAGTTCTTACTGGGACAATTTCCGCTTTTGGTACATACGTTGTAGCGGAGCGAGGAGCAAACTCATATATAATAGCACACTCAAATCAAATGAGTAGCAGTTTGAATTTCAACGGTGATGTATGTACGGTATTAAGTAAAAGCGGAATACATATTGATAAGATTGGTGAAATAGGAGTTGCTAATCCAAGTGGTAGCTGGACACTAACCCCGACTGGCGGTACAAATAGTACAGATATAAGAAGAAAATATAATGTAACAGCAGGTGATACCAGCTGGGCAAATTGTAAAGCTGAATGGGATGTTTTTTCTCAAGACTCTACTCATAATTTAGGTCATCACCTGAATCTGTGCAGCACTTTGCCCGACCCAAATATTTATTTTTCAATTTGGAACTCAAATCTTTCAGGTGGCTATCTTACTTTTGATGTTAAAGTACACACAGATGCTTCCTTTCCTACTTATTATTTATTTGCTCCGATTCTTTTTAAATATGACACACTTGTATTTGGACAAAATGTTGTCTTAAATAATAACATCACAATAACAAATGGGTCGGCATTTGCTGGCACGAATTATCAAACGGCAAACTCCAACCTTTCAGATGAAGCTTCTAATGTATTTCACGCCGCAATTAATGCCGACTTATCATTACATCCTCAGATTAATCTAGTCTCACTGAGTTCAAGCGATATTTTATTGATGACCGTAAAGATGAAGGTTAGAGAGTGTTATAACAGGCAAACGGTGCAATTCATATATTTTGATTCTACCGCAAGTAGTACAACCTACTTCACATCTAATTCATTTGATATAAACACTCAAAATTATTTGGTTTGGGATAACATCTATGTTGGTGGAAATTCTACCACTTCTGACTCAACGGCAACGTCTGCCTGTTATTCTGCTGTTATTGGGTATTTAAACTCTAATTACGCTTATGGAGGAGAAGCAGATGCGCCTGTCAATCCAAGTAGCTTATCAAAGCTTGAAATATGGGGGTATAATTTTGGAATACAAAGGCCAACGGTCTATATGACCGCTGCTGACGATAACTATCCACATCATAAATATATTCGCCTTGACAATTATGATGTTGCAAGTTGGAACGACAGTGTAATTACTGTTAATGTTCCTTCTGATTTATTTCAATCTAACCCAAGCTTTCCAAACTTAGCAGGAACAGGTAATATTTGTGTAAAATCATATTATTCAACTGACTCTTCTTTTAGTCCTTATCCTGTTGTTGTACCATACTCAGTTTTAAATGGGTTAGGAACAAATTTTAAAAAGAGAATGGGCTTTTCTTATCGCAAGGTTACCGACTCAACAGGAACACACGACACCGCTGCTTATTGGTTTAGATTTGACCCTATTACTGTCGGAACAACCTATCCAAAATCCCGACCACTGATTAAAGAAGCAATACAGGACTGGGCATGTGAACTTAGTATAAGATACAGGGTTGGATTAGACACTAATATCGTAGGCGGAGAAGTACTTAACGACGGAATAAGTTATGTTTCGTTTAATAATAATATGAGCCAATCTGGTTTTGTTGCTCAAACAAGGAGTTATCCACTATATTGTGGAGCAACATCTGAATTTTATTCATCGGAAGCCGATGTTAGTTTCTTAGTTAGTCCGCCAACGTACCCATGGTTCTTTGTTGGAGTTGATAGCGCCAACGGAGGAGACTCAACTAATTTAATTAATACTGATTTCTTTAGCGTTGCTTTACACGAATTAGGGCACGCCAGTTTACTTAAGCACGTAAATGATATTACAGATGTAATGTACTACACTACATTCAGGGGGTATCCAAGAGACATAATCAGTAACTATGCAAGATTAGGTGGATTAGATAATGTCGCTTATTCTAAAACTAAACCTTATTCCTCTTATACTGGTTGCAGCTTTGCGCCGATTACAATCCCACCAAACGGGTCAAGCTTTTGTACCTCTCCTACAACAGGCATAAAGCAGATAAATGATATTGGTGAGAATACCTTTCAGTTATCTGTTTACCCAAATCCTGCTAACCAGGTCTTGAACGTAACCTTTATAAAAACTAAAATCAGCAGCAATACTGTTAGGCTTACTAATATGTTAGGGCAAACAGTTTATTATACCAAAATAGCAAAGAATGAAGGGGCTAACGAAGTAATTGATATAAGTAATCTTGCGAAAGGAATCTATATGCTGACCGTTACAGATGATGCAAATACCGTAACTAAAAAAATAATTGTTGAATAATTAAAATAAATATAATGGCACAACTTTATGTAATAATCTTAGACCTTGATGTACCCAATAAAAAGTTTTGGACTTATGTAGCTATAAAAGACACATCAGCTGATATAAAAAAGGTTAATAACTATTCTAGCACAAACAGAACATCCTTAAGTAAAAAAAAATATCAGGGAGATGTTGTACAAGACAGTATAACATTAACTTGTACTGATGATTATTCTACAGCAACTGGCAAGATATATCTATTAACAAAAATCACTATATGAGTAATAAACGCTATGTTTTAATTTTTTGCGCAACTATTCTTTTTGCGTTCAATTGCTATTCTCAAAAGGGAATTGCAAATAGGTATAAGAAAAAAAAGACAACCTTCCCCAATAGTCTTATGGATTCCGTTTTATCTATTGAATTGGTTAAAGTTGGGGTGTATTGCTATCCTATAAAAGAGAAAAGTAATGACGATAAAAACATGTTTAATCTATCTGAAAGAGGACAAGAGGCATATATTAGAGCTATTTCAAGAAAAGAAAATGAATCACAGGGAATAATTGATAATCTATCAACTTCTTTTACTGAAAAAGAAAAACCTTTAAAGGTTGAGAATAAAACTAAATTTAAAAGAAGAGTGGTAATTGCAGTTCAAAATCAATCTGTTTTACCTGCGGATAGAATTACTAAATTTAGTATTGAGTTAGAGTTAAATCCAAAAGTGGGTATAAAATATACTACATGGAATAAAATAACTAGTCAATTTCAAACCATTGATATAGCTAAAGTGGATTTTAGCAAAGGGGACAGTTTCACTTTATCTCCTGAATTAGGCGCTGCAACCTTCTCAGCTTCAGTTGGGAGTTATTCAAGTCAAAAATCGATAAGTGAAGAAATGAATTTGAAGCAACGATACGTTGTTCTTTCAGGAACTTTGTCTGACAATAAAGCTTCTTTATATCAAGAAGGGATTGAAGGGATTGATTTGACAGGAAATATTATTGCTGATATAGAAATTGAAATAACAAATGCTGTAAATAAGTTGTTGTTTTCATTCGATAATCTATATAATAAAAATGGGAAGACTAATAATAAAGATTCTATAAAACTTAATCAAAAAAGAATTAAAGTTCCTAATATAACCAGTGATATAAAAATTAACACATTGTATAATTATACTATTAGAGCCGTAAAACAAGGAAAAGGAGACGATACTTATCTTGAATCTGATGATGAGGCGACTTATAATAAAAGCTGCAATGTTTCATCGGGAGAGGCTATTATAATTCCTTTAGATGAATTAAAAACCCCAACATGGTGCATATGTTATGATTCAAACCCATTGTTAATTCAACCAAAGGGGTATGAAACAAAAATTACAATGGAATTTGCTTCATACGAAGATGCAGAAGCTTATTTTTTATGGCTAAAAGATAAGAACGAATGGATACAAAAAATGAAATTACAATTAAAAGATGGAAAGTTGGATTCAAAAAATAAAGACTTATTATCAAAAGAAGAAAAATTATTTGAGTTTAAAGGAAATAAAATTTTTGCGAACAATGCTCTTCTTAACTCTTCAATTGATTTTAAAAAATTGGAAATCACGACTTCAGATTAAGGTCAGTAATATCTATGACTCTTTGTTTTTTGTCTTTACGGCGCTTCCAAGCTACAAAAGGATGTCTGCGGAGTTAGGGTAATTCTTGGTAGAGAAACATTATTCTATTCTTGTGCTTACTAAATTGTAATATTTACATAGAAACTTCTTCTGTAAACTATTTATAAAAACTTACATGCGTAATGTTTAATTAATCATTGTATTTTTTATTACGGAATGCCTTTTTATTATTGCTGACAAATTATTAGCATATGAAAAAAATGAAACCTATAGAATATTGTTTAGACAAAATTTTAAATCAACTAGTTGAAAACCGTGAAAAAGACCCTAGAGCATATTTAAAAGCAGATGAATTATTAAAAGATTTTGAGCTTAAAGAACATGAATATTTTAAAGGGATGATAATGAAATTGGAAAATGAAAAGTATCTTCAATTCAAAGATATAAACGCAGCTGATGTTAATTATAGTACTGCGATGGAAGTGTTTACAGAAAAAACATTAATAACCGTTCAAGGATATTACTTTATTAAAAATCAAAATGGGTACACAGGACTAATAACCAAATCTAGAGAACTTTTTGAGGCGCAGGAAAAACTTCGTAAGGAGCAAGAGAATCAACGGAAACTTCAGGCTGATATGGGTGAAAGAATGGAAAAAATACAAAAGAGAAACCTTGTCTTAACAGTAATCCTTGCTGTTGGAGCTGGTGTGGCTTCGGTATATTATATAATGGGAATTTTTGGGGTGCTTCCGCATTAGCAATATATTTATAATCTACGCAAATCTTTTTTTTACCAAAAAATTGTTTGAAAAATATTTTTAGTAGGTTGAACATTTTTTATGTTTTATGTTATATATAAATATAACATATAATTAGCTATAGAATATATCAGAGCCACGTTTTTTGCAAACAATATTATGGTTCATTAGTGGTAATCTTATAAATTGCGTTAACCTCGAAGTGGGTAGATACGAAAGAGTTAATTCAAAAAAGTATATTAAATTCTTGTGGGCGGCTAAGCCACACCTGTGTAAATACGCAGTACTAATTAGTAAAAACCACAGTGAAATATATTTATTTATTGATTTAGTTTTATCCAATCATGACTTCTAATTGAGATAAATTAAACTAATAAATAAAATGAATATCACATGCCCTTTTTGTCAGAGAGAAAACGCTTACTTGGAGATTGTTGATGAAGATGGCTCACATTACGTCTGCCCAGATTGCGACTCTGAATGGGTTGATGAAAATTACAAACTTGAAAATTTGGATAACGAAGACTTTGAATAAAACACAATTAAAAACAAATATTAAGTAATTATGAGCCATTCTGATTCAATAACCGTTTTGAAAAATTCAATTAAGGTGTTTTCCTTGGATTCTTTGGATGCAAGAACAAAAAAGATAGAGCAATTAGTAAGCAAAATCGATGATAAAAGCGTATGGACGATTCTTTTTCCTATAATCGCAACAGCTGTAATTGGATTTATAATTACTTGGGTTTTAAAAATGCTTGACAGAAAGTCGGAAAAAAAGAAAGAAAAAAATATTATTTACATCAATTGCCAGTATATAAAAAATAGTCTATATTTTTTATTATCGCAGTTAGCTTATCTTAAATGTGACGCGCAGCTCCAATACTGGTATTCAAAGAATGATGATACGGAAGAAAATAAGAAAAAGGCTTTAGATGAATATTATAATGATTATCAGCTAATGTTAAAACTAGAAGAAAAAATTGGACAAACCTGTTCAGAGTATTTATCTATTATTAACAAATTTGAAAAATTACACCCAGAAGATTTAGGCCTTTTATTATGGTCAGAGCAATTTAGATTGAAAATGCTTTCTTTAGAAGGGGTCGTTGAATACACTGAAGAACCTAGTAGGGAAAGAACAGATTCTGACATCCAAGATTTACAAGCAAAATTTTATATTCGCCTGGAAGTTATGGCTGATATAAACAACAAATTAAAAGAGAATTTAAATTAAACCAACTATGACAATACGATTAAAATTAAAGCAAGATGTTTTTGATGAAGTAAAAATGAATCCCGAATTTATTCATGAAATAAAACCATTTGAAATTTGGATTAAAATGCCTTCAAATGTAGATGATACTTTTTTGCTAAAAACCGATAAGAATCAACTTGAAGAAGTTTTAGATGCATTCTCAAATATTTTGATTAAGTATATAAAAAAACTTTATCCAGAAAAAGATAGAGGGTTGATAAATATAAATACAGGTAAAGCTTTTGTAACACATCCAATATTAGAAGGACAGGAAGCTATATTATCAGTTATTTGTGTAGTTTAGAAATAAATGTTACTGATTATTTGGTTGGAGTGATTAGTGAAGGTGAAATTGCCGAATAATAAGGAATATATCTAAAATAAGCTTTTAATTTTTTGATATTAAAGAATAAAACAATGAATACAAAACAATATTTAAAAGCAGGAGGCAAAGTACTAGGCGAAATAAAAAAACTAGCGAGTGAGTACTATAATTTAACAGGTAGGCCTCTTGGAATAACGGGAGAAATAGCTGAATATGAGGCTGTACGTATTCTCAAACTTGATGTTAGTGATGTGAGGCAATCTGGATTTGATGCGACAAGAAAAGTAAATAATATTATCAGAAAAATTCAAATTAAAGGAAGAGTTATTCATGCTAACTCTAAAACTGGTCAAAGAGTTGGAAGCATTAAACTTGACAAAGAATGGGACTTAGTAGTTTTAGTCCTTATGGATAGTAATTTTAACGCTACTGAAATTTATGAAGCGGTGAGAAAGGACATTAAAAAAGCGTTAACAGAAGGAAATTCAAAAGCTAGAAATGAAAGAGGGTCTCTAGGAGTTAATAAGTTTAAATCAATTGCCAGTCTAGTTTGGAAGAAGAAATAATCTACTTTATGAAATTTAAAAAGAATTAAGAATTACATTCTTTCTGCACCAAAATTAAAACTAACACACAAACCTGTATGTTGTTATATTTATATAGCTTTGATTTAAAAAAATGAAATCATCTTCTCAAAATCTTTATAACATCGTCAAAGACGAGAGCTTTATAACTCAACTTAACCAACTTTCTCAAAAAATACCGAGTTATCAAGTAGGCGAGTTAACAATTCCTCAAGCCGTTGACGAGATTAATAAAGTTAGAAAATTAATTATTGAAGCAGGAGATACAGGGGTTTTAGATGAAGTAAATTTTAATAAAAAAAATTCTATCATTACTTCACTAAATACAATAAAAAATAGTATAGCTAACATAGCACAATTAGCATATAATATAAGTAATCAAAATACTATCAATGCTCTTAATAATATAATAACCCATGTACATTCCATGGTAGATGTTACAGAGTCTTCACTAATCTATAGAAAGCTTATTGACAAGATAGATTTAAAGTCGCAAATTGATGGCTTAATAAGCTTAAAAAAAGAATATGAACTCAAACTAAAAGAGGTCGAATCTATCAGCGAAATTAAAATAAAAGCCGAGTCTACTTTTAGCAGTATTCAAGAATTTAAACTAAGGGCTAATGAAATCTCCGAAAACATTGGAAAGCAGCTGGAATTAGGTGAAAGTAATATTGTGAATTTAACTGGAATCGTTGATGATGCTAACGCATTTGCCAAAGGACTCAAGAAAACAGAGGAAGAAATTGAAAGTAAAAGATTAAAAATTACTACGTTTCATACCAATATAGAAGAGCTTGAAAAAAGAAATAAAGACAATGAAAAAACACTTGATGATTATATTTATAATACTCGCTTGGATACAAGTGATATAATTAATGATTTTTCAAAAGAAACAAAAACTATAAAGGATGAAAATATTACTTTACAATTGAAAATTAAAGAATTGCTTCAAGGCGCCAATGCTGGTGAACTTTTTAAAGCATTTGAGCTTAGAAAAACTCAAGTAGAAACAGGATTGTATGGGTGGCTAACTGGTATTATTATAGTAACATTAAGTATAGTAGGATTAGCTGTTTGGCTTGCAGAAGCATTTAAAGGCTCGACACTAGCTATGGATGGATTTATTATAATAAAAATTATTTCTGCTATTCCTCTTTTAATATTAGATGTATTTTTAGTTAATCAGTATAATAATAAGCGTAACCTTGCAGAAGAATACGCTTTTAGAGCTGCAATCTCTCTATCTTTTTTATCGTACAAAGAATTAATAGAGGAAATGAAGGATAAGCCTGATTCGATGAAGTTTGTGATTGATACCGTTCAAAGAATATATGAATATCCTTTTGATAAGCAAAAACTAAGCAAGTCTCAGATTAAGACAGTAGAGTCATTAATGGGAAAGAGCATGGATTTCACCAATACTATATTAAAAGGTGGAGCGGTAAAATAGTTAAAATGCGAAAGAATATTCACAGTTGTATTATATGTTAATTTTACAACAATTTATGCCCAAGGAAAATATATACAACAATGCACTTTCACTTATATACTCTGTTTAGCTCCAAGTCACATCTATGATTAATAGTAGCGAACTAAAATGAAATATAAAGACCCTGGCAATGTACAATCATTTATTAAAAGGCTTAATGAGAATCTTTACAAACTAAGTTATCAAGAGGTACAAATAGATTGTAATAGCATCTTTAAATATATACCAACACCAATTGTAGATTTTGAAAATAACCCAAATCAGCTTGGTCAAAGAATGGGTGGGGGTTCAAATCTAATATTTAGAGCGAGACCAAACGAAAACAATAAACCTTTCGATTACATTTCTCAAATATCCTATGTGCAAGAAAATGATAGGCATAAGATAGGCTATGGAAGGGCTAATAAAAAAGGTGAAGCAATGTTTTATGGAGCGTTTAATTATGCAACCGCTTGTATTGAAGCCATTACAAAAGGAAATAGATTTGAGAATCAAAATTCTGTTATGCTAACAGTCGGAGTTTGGAAGATTAAAACACCTCTTAAATTTGTTCAATTACCATATTCTGAAAAACATTTTAAAGGCTTTTATGACACAGTAGGGTATAAATCAAATAAAATTAAACTCGAAGATGTACAGAAAGATAGTAAAGAGTTAAGGACACATTTTGAACATGATATTGAATATGAAGTAATGCAGTTTTTTTCAGATGAATTTGCAAAATTTGATATGGAGGAGATTTGTGAATATAAAATAAGCAATTATTATACTGATAGAGTTTTTAATCGAATTAAAGGATTTGAAATTGAAGAAATAGACGGCATTACGTATCCAAGCATTGCATCATCTTATCAAGAAAGAAACATTGTATTGAAACCCGAAGTTATAGATGCAAAGAAATTAGAATTTGTATCTGCCATTCAGGTTTGGATGGTGTATAACGCAAACATAAATGAAATGAATTTTTATCCTATAAAAAATAATGTTAAAGCTGACTTCAACGGAAAACTTAATTGGGAAATATATACAAAGTAACTTAAGTAGTGTATTACAGTATTAAATAGAAACATCTAAAAATAATCTTAACTTTAACACAGCTTTAAATACCCACATCAAAATCACAACTAAATGAAGAAGCCCCAAATCGGGGCTTTTTTTTATGCGTAATATGGCTATTAATTCCGCTACTCTCCACCAGAAGTGACATAGTCCTTAAAGCCATCAAATATCTCTAGCATCTCATCTTCAACCTCTTTCCCGTAATAGTAAAGCCCTCTGACGAATCCAGCTTCTTTTACTCCCGCGGCATAAGCCGCTTTATATAGTTTTTGATGCAAATCAATCTGGGCTTCTGTTTGAGCATTGGTTTTTTCTTCTATGCTGCCTTTCACCAAGTCTCCTAGGGTGAAACACAAAATAAGTTCCCTGTATTCTTCTTCGTTTAATTGTATGGTTATTTTTTTACTCATGGATTAAATTGTAATTAATATTAAAAAAGCTTTCGTCACCGTTTTTGCTTTGTTTCTGACGAGTGGCGGTGATAACTACTTTTTAAAGGTCGCATTTAAAATTTCCGCTAATCTCACACCAGCATCGAATATCTGTTTTTCAATAATCTTAGCCGCTTTTTCGTCGTACTCATTAGTTATAATGTCCTTTTTGAAATCATATACCTGTGGCAAATAAGTCCTGCCTTCATTCATCCAGTCAACGGGTGAGGTTTCTTGTAGTTTTTTTATATCTGCCTTAGAAGTTGATTTACAGCGGTTAGTTAGTCCTGCCTGAATTTCTGTCATGTGAGCTACTAAAATATCTGTGTCCCATAAGTGGTGTAGTTTGACGGTTTTGCCAAAGTAACTTACTTCTATAGTGTTACCACCTTTATCTTCTCCATAACCTACGTGAAGAGGCATGTGTTCGTCTCCAACTAAGTGAAAGAGTAGTTTTAAATCCATGTTGATTTGTTCATGGTTCAGTTTGGATTTATCCGCAAGTTCAGATGAAGCCTTTTGTATTTCCACTACACAGTTTTCCGCTTTTGGTTCGGCAACATAAGTTTTATCCTTTTCAATATTGATATAGTGCCACGTCTTCATATAATCGTAACTATGGTCGCTTCTTACATCATCCATCCATGTGCCTGCTTTTTCCCATGTCAGCCCATCAAGATATTTGTTTACTGAATCTTGAATAGCTTTTGGACAATACACCTTTGCTATTTCAGCAACCATTTCATGCCCCTCATGCCCCCATGAATATCCGTTTACATAAGTTGCACTTAATGCTATTATAAAAATTATCTTCTTCATTTTTCTTTTAGGTTAGTTAAATCAATACGCTTGATATATTTAGCAAGTTTATGAAAACATTCAATACTATCGATTTTATTACTCTGTAATGTTATCTCTACATAAATTTTTTAGAGGTTTGGTAAAAAAAAATTATTTTTAATGCTGAAATTTTGTGCCTCAAAAACATGGAATCTTATCCCAAAATATTTATCATCAAGAAGGGTGAGCAGAAATCAGAAACAGCTGAGATGCCAAGTGCCCGAAGCTTAATTATTACTCATATTAATTCCGAAAAAGAAATCATTAGCCTTTATTTGGAACGCGGAGAAGATTCTTATGGATACACAGAAAAGCGGTTTATCGGTTATAAAAGACGTACCATTCAATACCTAAAAAACGGAATTACCATGTATTTTCAGTATTTTTTCGCGTACAATAACTCCGAAGGAACGAGAGACCTAATAATAAAGGTGGAAATTATTTGAGTTTCGTCCCGCTCCATATCGAAGGTTGTAGAGGTGTTCTTTAACGGATTTGATTCTGCTGCTGAAAAGAAGAAAAAATAATGCTATTTTTATGAAAAATGGCAAACTCTCCTAAAAAGCATTTAACTCGTGATATTGATGAATGCCTTTGCAATACAGAGGGAGTAAATCGAAAAAACCTTGTTTACTCCCTTTCAGATTGGAAAAAACTACCTCCAAGCCAACAATGTAAAAAATGCGTAAGGGAAAACGAGGTGCAAAAAAAGGATAATCTAGAAAATATTTGATTTGTCTAAAGTAATCATAGAGTAGCTAAAAATATAAGAAGTTTGAAGTACTATTAATTAAAAATCAAACACAGTCCTTCTCCTATCCACGCGAGACTTTCTTTTTTTTACGTCGGTACGCAATGACTTTAGGATTTTTTTTCGGTTGGTAACTGACGACGCATTTTTCATCATTGACAGTATTCAGGATAGTTTCATCAAATGCTCCCGCTTTTTTAGCAGTGCTTCTGCGATTGTATTTATATGCCGCCTCAGCCAGATAGAAAGGCAAGTATTTTTTACTTAATGCGTAATATTGCCCTCTTATACTATTCTTAATCAATGACCACACGCCTTCAATTGTATTCGTATGTATAGATTCTTTTATTCCCCTAATAAACCTTACGTACTCTTTTTTACTGTGATTAACCGTGTAATGCTGGATTTCATTATCAAAAGCGTTATACGCTCGAAAATCATCCGTCATAACCATTGTCCATTCATCCATTCGAACATATCTCTTTAACATTCTTAGCAGGTCTTTTCCAGTAAGCCCTTCTTGTACCTTTAAAGCTACCCGTCCTTCTTTTCCTCGTTCCACTATACCAACTACTTTTACTTTGTCTGTTCCACGCCCTGTCTTTGACTTTCTTTTATCTCGATGAATCCAGTCATCCTTTTCAACGCTAGATAAACTAGCTACATTATCTGCTGTCTTTTTGGTTCTATGTCTTGGCCTTCCACCCACATACATTTCATCCATCTCCACAACGCCTTCTAACATTTCTGGCTGGTCTAACATAGCACATCTTACTCGCATTGCAGAATACCAGGCTGATTTATATGTAATGCCTAAATTTCTCATTAGTGTTTTTGCAGATATGCCTGTACGAGCATTTAACATTAGGGCAATCAGCAAAAACCATTTTGGTAATGGCATTTTACTGCCTTCGAATATTGTGCCGAACAAAACCGTAAAGTCTGTATTGCAACTGTTGCAATGATACCTCGGAGTTTTTCTTGCAGAGCCAGCTGACCTGTCTACCTTTAGAACTCTTGAGGTAACGGAGGTTGATGCGCAATGCGGACATACAGGTTTCTTATTCCAACGGGCTTTCTCCAAATGCTTAATGCATTTGCTATGGGAATTAAAGTTTTTTTGGAGTTTTATGAGGTTCATAGTTTTTGTTTTAAAAAAGGGGGAACGACGGGAATCAAACCCGCTTCTATACACCTGTCCCGGGTATCGCTTTATCATTAAGCTACGTTCCCCATTTTTATCTACACAAAATTATCTCAGTAAAAAAAGGCACACAAGGTAAAAAACGAAGAAAATTTATGTACTTAAATTGTGCCAGGTATTTTAAGTACATAAATTATAACTTAATTTTATGTACTTAAAAAAAAGATTAACTTTACATTGTCTCGGGTATCGCCTTTATTACTAAAGGCTACATTCAAAAAAAGCGTAGTTTTTATCTACGCTTTTTCTTTTTTGGATAAGTATTATATGGCTCTGTACAATGCTTGACGGCATTATTTAATTGTTCAGTATTAGGTATTCTATCTTCAAGCTCTTTAGAAAGCTTTGGTGATATGTCAAACCCAAATCTCCACGCTAAATAACCAGCTACAACATTTATTTTATAGTAAGAATAGAGTTTTCTTAAGGTTTTATGCTTTTTTGTATAATTATCAATTGATTCAAAACAACCAGCTATACACTTTTCTTTATCAGCTCCATTCTCAAAGCAATCTAGAGCGATACGAATAGGTTGATATAGCATCTTTTCGAAAGAAAGGCGTTTTATCCCGAACATATCAGTAACATCATCTTCTTTTTCGACTGATTCACCTATTGAAAAATCATACCTCATCCTTGGCCTTGTAAAATATTCAATAGCATCTTTTTTTACATCTTCAACTAATTTCCTATTGTATTCCTCTTTGTCCTCTTCTTCTGGGATTAAGTAAGAGAGAAATTTTTTAAATACTTTGGGTGGAATGTGATTTCTTTGGTCTAAATGGTGCTGTATAAAAGCTTGATAGTGAAAAAAAGAGAACTTTTCTTTTTTTCTTACTTTTAAGTAAAAAAAATCTTCTTCTTTTTCTGTATATCGTTTAATCGGCATGACACTAGGTTTAATCAAAGATAAAAATTATTAATTTGGTGATTATGAATGATGATATTTCTAGGCTAAAGGAAACGTTTTATGGAAATTTGATGTACCTCGAATCTATTATAAACAACATGACTGCTTATTCCGTCATTCAAGCCTCAGGTACACTAAGATTACTTTTATTAGATTATACCAACGGAAGCAAACCTCTGATTATGCGATTAATGGAGAATAAGAATTTTGAAATCTTCTTTGAAATAAATGGGAATGCGGCAAAAGACAAAAGATTAAATGATAAAAATGAAGATACTTATGTGATTTGGCGAGAGGTAAACCCATTTAATAATGGTGATGTTATTAAGCTATCAATGCCTGATTTTTTAAACCATCAATGCTTATACTATCGGCGTAATGAGTACACAATTAGAGAAGTAATAAAATTCTACTGTTATTGCATGGGTGGAGTGCATTTAAAAGAAGTTTTAGAGGGTAAAAACAAGGAAATGTATAACGCGTTCGAGGCTGTAAAAATTGAACAGGCATCTCAATTAGATTATACAATGAAAGGTATTATTGAAGTTGTCTATAATTGCCTGAATAAGAATAAAGAGAAGTTGCTATATTAATGTGGAAACTTAACTATATATTTTTTACTTTAGCAATCCTATATATATTTTATGTTTGAATCCTTATTACATCTACCTGAATTGACGGATAATTATTTTACTAGCCTATTATTCGGGTTCTCAATTATTTTAGTTTTTTTCTCAGCAGATTGCTGGCTTTTAACTAAAGACCCCAGTAATCACAGAAACAATATTAAACTTATAGATTTTATAGTTTCACGTTTCAGATTAATTGTACCACTTGTTTTTTTTATGACACTTGTTTTTATTGGTATAACAAATAATTTTAAAGGTGGCTTTTTTTGCGGAACCGTTTTTACAGCCTTTTCATTATACGGGAGTGTTTTCTCATTTAAATTCTATAATAAGCGACCTGAAAGACATACTTTAATTTTTTGGGTAGTGATGATTTTAGGAATGTCTATATATATAATATTAATGACAGAGTACTTAACAATTGGGATACCTATTGGTTTAATAGGTTTCGTTTTATATGGAATTGTTTTGGACTTCATTTTTAAAAAATTAGAAAAAGTAAATCATCAATCTGAGAAATAAGTATATTAGACATTAAAAATTGTAAGTTTCTGTCCTTAAAGGGATAGGTGCGAGAAAAATTTATACGTAGTAATATAGAATGTGAATCAATATGAGTGAAACTGTAAATACAAGGCTGGGTAAGTTCATTGAATATTTAGACGTAAATCAAAACGATTTTGCCAAATCAATCGGCATTTCGAGTCCTTTGATCTCGCAGATGCTTAATAAAAACTCTAATTTCGGGATAGATACCCTCCAGAAAATTGTGGATGCATATCCTCAGCTAAATATCGAATGGCTGCTGAAAGGCGTTAATCCGATGATCCTGGATATAAGGCCTGTTCCCAGCCCTGAAAATGCATCAATAAAAATACCTGTCATTAACGAAGACAAATACAGAGATTATCTGGAAGGCGGGGTTGATATAAATTCGCGAACCGTATTCTCTATGACATTGCCTTCTCATGAATTCTTTTTCCCAAAAACTGCTTCGTTCCAGGTTAACCTCAACAACATGGTGCCTTCGCTTTATTTTAATGATTATGTAATAACCGAGCAAAACCTCAACTGGGAAAACAATTTAGCTGAAGGCAATATCTATGTTATTGTAGGAAAAAACGGTTTGTATTTCAAGCGTTTTAAAAGCTATCGCAACACCGAACTTATATTTGAAAACGACAACCACGCCTATCCCGAAGATGCTTTTTATAAAACCGAAATAAAAGAAATATGGCAGGTAAAAAGCAAATTAAGTTTTTATTTAGGCAAAGAAAAAGCAACTACACAAACTATAGATAATTTATCAAGCCTGTTAAAATCTTTGCAACAGGCACAACAGCACACCGAGCAACTGCCTGTTAGCTCGGGCAACGATAAAATAAACGGCTACTTCTCTACCCTCTTTTTTAATTTAAGAAAACAAAAAATATCGATCTTTTATTATGGCGGCCTCTCTTCAAAAATTATCCAGGGCTTAAAAGAAAGAATAAAAGATAACCTGGTCGCTTCATTCAAGCGCGATTTAAAAACCAGAAAAAAAATCTACTCCTTATCCATCGAAATATTTTCCATCTTAAACGAATCGTCTGTTAGCTCATCATCGTTTTTCAGTTTGGTTTGCAGCGAACAAGCCTTTTATATTTCCATAGGTTGTCCTTTGCCTCCTTTAGACGCAGAAGCCATCGACACCGAATTTAAAATGCACAAAACACTGTCTAAGCCTAATCTGTTAAGAAAAGTAAAAGCTATCATGTTATCCAAATCATTAAAAGATAACGAACAGGTTTTGCTGGGCTTATTAACCATTGGCCTGCGCTCGGAAAATACAGCCGAAACACATGTAGAAAAATTAACCGAAAATGAATCGCTGCTTATCTTAAAAATAGAATCGAGCTTACAATAAAGTACCATGCACCCTCCTGCTTTTTATAAATATAGCGGAAACATCAATGAATTAATCACGCGGGATATTATTTCAGATTTCAGGGTGGCCATAAAGCATATTCCTTTAACGCTGACCAGGCAAAAAAAATGCACGTATATATTGCAGGAAGCAGTAAACAACATATTGAATTATTATAAAAAAAATAATTTTTTAGACGACAGAAAATGTAAGATATCCTGCAGAAAAGAAGAAGACGACAACGCACCTATTACCTTAGAATTTACCAGCGATATATACAAAGCAGATGTGGCCCAACTCGAAAAAAGATTTTTAGAACTTAACGCCATGCAAAAACCGGGACTACAAAAAGAATTCCATTCAACCTTAAATGCTCCCATGTTGAAAGAAAACAGCGCCAACCTTGGCCTTTTAACCATCATGATAAAAGCCGATAATAAATTAAAATATCAATTTATAGATATAGATGATGTTTTTTGTACTTTTACCTTAGTAAATTATATAAATTAGCTAATTATGAATAAACTAACCATTGAGCCAACTGAATTTACGCCAAAAGTAATTTTAGACCATACTCAATTAAAATTTGAAATTACCGGAGAGCTAAGCCCTGAAAATGCCAAAGATTTTTTTGCCCCTATACTGGCCTGGTTCGACGATTTTTATAACTACCTATACTATATCAACTCTTTGGAAGGCAGCAAAAAAGAAATGGATTTTGTTATCCATGTAGATTATTTTACCTCGAGCGCATTAAAATGCCTGTATGATGTTTTCAAAAAAACAGTTACACTAAAACCTTATTTAAAAGACCTGAAAATTACCTGGCTATACGATAACGAAGATCTTGATATGAAAGAAAACGGTGAAGAATTTGCCACCATGCTGGATATTCCTTTCGTCGTGAAACCTCTTAATTAACAACTACCTCTTATCTATACATTTTTGTTAAGATATGCTTTTCTTAACTTTTTTTGCAATTGTATAAAATCAACCTAAAACAACGGTCATTCGTTAAATAACAGGCAAAGCCTAAAAGGCAGTTTTTATCTTATCTTTGCATTTCCTATGAAAACAAAATCGCTCAAAAAAAACAAAGTCAACGTAGTAACCCTTGGTTGCAGTAAAAACATTGTAGACAGCGAAGTTTTAATGGGGCAACTGCGTGCCAATAAGTTTGATGTGGAACACGAAGGTGAGGATAACGACCACCAGATTGTTATTATAAATACCTGCGGCTTTGTTGACAATGCCAAGCAGGAAAGTATTGATACTATTTTACAATATGTAGACGCAAAAAAAGCAGGCCATGTAGAAAAAGTGTATGTAACAGGCTGCCTGAGCGAACGTTATAAAGGCGACCTGGAAAAAGAGATTCCCGATGTGGACGCCTATTTCGGTACCCGTGAATTGCCCAAGCTGCTTAAAACCCTTAAAGCAGATTATAAACACGAACTGGTGGGTGAACGCCTCCTAACCACCCCGTCTCACTACGCTTATTTAAAAATTTCTGAAGGCTGCGACAGGCCATGCTCTTTCTGTGCAATACCTTTAATGCGCGGCGGACACGTTTCTGTGCCTATTGAAGATTTGGTGAAACGTGCAGAAACATTAGCCGCTAAAGGAACCAAAGAGCTATTATTAATAGCACAAGACCTTACCTATTACGGATTAGATATTTATAAAAAACGTGAACTTGCCAACCTCCTTGATAAATTAAGCGATGTTGACGGCATAGAATGGATGCGCTTGCATTACGCCTTCCCCAGCGGTTTTCCTATGGAAGTATTTGACGTGATGAACCGCAAAAAAAACGTTTGCAACTATCTGGATATGCCCCTGCAGCACATCAGCGACAATATGCTGAAAAGCATGCGCCGTGGCATAACCAAGCAAAAAACCATTGATATCGTAAACCAGATCAGGTATAAAGTGCCCGGTATTGCATTACGCACAACCCTGATTGCCGGCTATCCTGGCGAGACCGAAAAAGACCACGAAGAAATGCTGGAATGGGTTGCCAATACGCGTTTCGACAGGTTGGGTATTTTCACTTATTCCCATGAAGAAAACACACACGCTCATCTTCTAAAAGACGATGTGTCTGCCAAAGTAAAAAAACAGCGCGCCGATGCCGTTATGAAAGTACAGCAGGAAATTTCCTTCGAACTGAATCAGCAAAAGATCAACCAGACCTTTAAAACTATCATCGACCGGAAAGAAGGCGAATACTTTATTGGCCGTACCGAATTTGACAGCGCTGATGTGGATAATGAGGTATTGATCAAAGCGGATAATACAACATACCTGTCTCCGGGCAGCTTTGTTAATGTAAAAATTACCGAGGCCACTGACTTCGATCTATACGGAAAGCTTTCTTAAAAGCATTCAATTTAAATTCATTCTATATTTAGTTAATTACCCTTATTTTTTTTGGTATACTCGAAAATTATTCTAATTTTGAATAAGAACTTTCCAATTTACTGCCATGAAAAAACTGTTACTTTTCCTTATTATAGTTTCTTATCTGAATGTTTTTTCACAAAACAAAACAAGTAAATTTTATATTGACCCAAACGATCCCGCCTATGCAGATTCATTAAAAGGATTTGACATGCAGGAGCTCATGGAGCATCTTACAACCTTTAAAGGCAACGAGAACGAAAAACAACAGCATATAGAAAGAGTAAAAAGAGCTTTCATTGACAGAAAATATAAACTGGGAGTATACGCAGCTCCTAAAATAAATGCAAGAAATAATGGCAACCAAAGTACAGAAGCGCTTAACTGTACCAATATCGATTTTGAATCGGGAAACACAAGTGGTTGGACCGTTACGGGCGATAATGCGATCATGTCGGGTGCAGGAACAGATGCCTTTGGAAATTTCCCAGTAGTTTTTGGCGGGAATTATTCTTTACAGTTAAGCAGCAATAATACAAGCACTTCAAATTTTCAATCGTCTGCTACCCGTGTTATTTCTGTAAGCGGAGCCAATTCATTTTTTAAATTACATTTTGCGCTGGATATACTTGATTATCCGCACAATCAGGCAGCAGCAGCAAAATTTACGGTTAATTTTTTCGACGCATCGGGTGCTCAATTACCTTGCCCTCAATACGAATGCTATTATTATCAGAACAGCGCAAACGTAGGTACATCTGTTGGTATCAGCAGCTTTCAGCAAACACCCGGCAGCCCCGGAGTTAACCTGGGAGGACAGGCTTTTCCCGTAACGTACGCCACCTGGCAAACAGTTGCCATGGATTTATCAGCTTACTCGGGACAAAGTATAACCTGCAAAATTGAGTGCGATTGGTGCATCTACAACTACGATTGGGCATACTGTTATATAGATGCCGATTGTCCTACCTCAAACGTGAGTCCTGTAGCTACCTGCGGCACTTTACCTTTTAACCTCAGCGGCCCAACCGGTATGGATTCATATTCCTGGACGGCTCCCTCGGGCAACTCTCCACCCACGGCATCCACACCCACCATTAATGCAAATATAGCAGGTACTTACACTTTAAATTGTACGCTAAATACCTGTTCGGTAACTGCCTATACATACACCTATAATGTGCAGCCGGGGCCTACCCCTGATTTTGTTGACGCAGCAATTCCCTGCTCAGGCAACCTTACATTTACAAACACATCCACTGCAAACGGAGGCCCGCCCATAACAGGTTATACCTGGGAGTGGGGAGACGGAACACCTCATGAAACAACTCCAAATGCCACACATACATTCAATACAGCAGGCACTAATACAGTGACGCTGGTTATTACAAACGGCACCTGTATAGATAGTATTTCCAAAACGGTGGTCATTCCTGCACATCCCGTCGCCGGATTTAATGTGGCAAATAATTGTTTAAATGCTGTATCAAGTTACACAAGCACATCAACAGCCTCGGCAGGTATCGCCTCACAAGCATGGAATTTTGGAGATAATACATCCGGAATGGGAGCCACGCCAACACACAATTATGCGCTTGCAGGAACCTATTCGGTTACGCTGGTTGTAACAGATAATAATTCCTGCAAAGATTCCATTACTAAACCTATTACCATAAACCCGTTGCCGCCTGTTGCCGTAAATAGTTCTACTATTTGTATAGGACAGCAAACCGCTACTTTAACAGCAACAGGAGCCGCTACCTATAGTTGGAATCCTACGACAAACCTAACACCTACAAGTGGAAGCCCGGTAACGGGTAATCCGGCAGCAACTACAATGTATACTGTAACAGGTACGGATGCCAACGGATGCATAAATACGGCTACTGCCAATATCGTCGTAAACCCTTTGCCAACTATCGCAGTAAACAGCGCTACCATTTGCTTAGGACAGCAAACTGCAACACTTACAGCAACGGGCGCTTCCACTTATAACTGGAGCCCTACGACAGGTTTAATCCCTTCAAGCGGAAGTCCGGTAACAGGTGCGCCGACGACAACTACCATATATACTGTAACAGGTACAGATGCCAACGGTTGTGTGAATACAGCTACTACTTCAATAACCGTAAACCCTCTGCCAACTATTGCGGTGAACAGCTCTACCATTTGCCTTGGTGAGCAGACAGCTACACTAACAGCAACAGGAGCTTCTACTTATAACTGGAACCCTACGACAGGTTTAACGCCAACAAGCGGAAGTCCGGTAACAGGCGCGCCAACAGCAACTACTATATATACGGTAACAGGTACAGATGCTAACGGGTGTACAAATACTGCGACGGCTACCATAACTGTAAATCCTTTACCACCTGTGGCTGTGAATAGCTCTACTATTTGCATCGGGCAGCAAACTGCTACCTTAACAGCAACGGGCGCTACCAGTTATAGCTGGAACCCATCAAATACATTAAGCAGCAATAGTGGCTCTCCGGTTGTAGGCACTACCACCGTGACAAGTGATTATACTGTAACAGGTACAGATGCCAACGGATGTACCAATACAGCAACAACTACCATAACCATAAACCCTTTACCGCCTGTGGCTGTAAACAGCGCTACCATTTGCGTCGGACAGCAAACAGCAACCTTAACGGCAACAGGAGCAACAACCTATAACTGGAACCCTACAATCGGTTTAACACCAACAAGCGGAAGCCCGGTAACAGGAACGCCAACCGCCACTACTGTTTACACTGTAACAGGCACAGATGGCAACGGTTGCGTAAACACAGCCACTACCAGCATTACGGTAAACTCTTTGCCGATGCCTACTGCAACAAGCAATACACCTTGTGTAAGCCAGCAAACCATCCTTTTAAATTGTCCTTTAAACAATATGGCAACTTATGCATGGTCGGGACCAAACTCATATACAGCAGCCGTGCAAAGCCCTACCATAGCCGTAATTGATGTAACCGCATCTGCTGCTGGTATTTATACGGTTTTAGTTACAGACAATAATACTTGTATAAATACAGCTACTGTGAACGTAACAGTAAACCCATTACCTGTTGTAACGGTAAATTCACCTACTGTATGCCAGAATCAAACTATTAACTTAACAGCAAACGGAGGCGTTAACTACTCCTGGTCTGGCCCTAATGCATATACTTCTTCTTCGCAAAATCCTTCTATACCAAATGCTACTACATCTATGGCAGGCAGTTATGTAGCTACTGTAAAAGATGGAAATGGCTGTATAGGTGGAAATGTGGCACAGGTTGTGGTAAATGTACTTCCTACTCTTATTGTAAATACAGATACTATTTGCATGGGGCAGGAAACAGCCACTTTAACTGCAGGCGGAGCAAGTACCTATACATGGGCTCCCGCAAATACATTAAGCAGTAACACAGGATCGGTTGTAACAGGCACTCCGGCAACAACTACGAATTATACTATAACAGCTACCGATAATAACGGATGTATCAATGATACCACTACTACGATCTTTGTGCGTGCATTACCCGCAATAACAACCGGCAGCATAACACCCGCCTGTGTTCCTCTATGCATCAATTTAACAGGAACCAGCAGCCCTGCAGCCAGCAAATATGTTTGGAGCTTTGGAAGCGGGCAATACGATTCAGCATTTGTTAATCCTGCTTTGTCCTCCTTTACAACAGCTAAATGTTTTACCGTTTCGGGTACTTTTCCTATTAAATTAACAGTTACCGATATTTACAGTTGTGTAAGCACAGCCACAACCGTTGCAATTGCTTATCCTTTGGCTTTGGCCGATTTTGATTTTGGCCCGCAGCCTATAACCATTGCTGAACCGACAGTTCAGTTTACCAATCAATCATCCGGAATTATTGCAAATTATAACTGGGACTTTGGCGACACATACAACAGCGGCACCGACACTTCGCAACTGATCAATCCTGCGTACACCTATTCAAATGTAGGCAGCTACAGCGTTACCCTGGAAGTTACTACGGCGCAAGGCTGCACATCTAAAGTGATTAAACCGCTGGTAGTAAATGAAATTTTTGTGATCTATGTTCCAAATGCGTTTACGCCAAATGGAGATGATGTGAATGATATGTTTAAAGCCGTAGGAGAAGGGATCAGTAAATTTAAATTATACATTTTCGACCGGTGGGGAAATATGCTGTTCCAGTCGGATGACATAAACAAGGCCTGGGACGGCACCTATCAAACCAGGGGCGGGACTGAAATTTTGCAGGAGGACGTTTATGTCTGGAAAATAGAAGTGACTGATTTTACCAACAAATCTCACCCGATGCACGGGACGGTTACTTTACTGAAATAGCAATCTGGCGCTTCGGATTAGAAAGAGATTAATTCGTAAAACGAAACGAAATATTGCAGATATTCGCACAAAATTTCATCATGCGCAAGATCTTATTTTTAGTTATTTTAGTGAGTAGTTTCTGTTTTTCTGCATTTTCGCAAAGTGATACCTCTAATGTTAAGAAGAAAAAGAAATGGAGCTTTTATGGTGTATGGGGTTACAACCGCGAAGTTTATACAAAGAGCACCATACATTTTAAAAACAATGGCACTGCAGGGCCAAACGATCCGGTTCATGGCTCATATGACTTTACGATACACAATGTAAAAGCAAAAGACAGTCCTGATTTTGATAAGATCGCCGGCTCCTGGAGCGACCTATTAAATGTAACCGTCCCACAGTTTAATTTCAGGATTGGTGTTTTCTTCAACAATGAAAAAGACATGGGGCTTGAGCTAAGTTATGATCATGCCAAATATGTAGTAACCGATGGACAAGGCATAAATTTTACAGGAACAGTTGAGGGTAAATCAATTGCCAACAAAGATTCTTTTCCTACACGTCAGCAATTTCACTTTGAACATACAGATGGAGCCAATTTCTGGATGATCAATTTTATTAAACGATGGAAACTTTACACAAGCACAAATAAAAAACACAATGTTGGCTTTATTGTTAAACCGGGAGTAGGAATGGTTGTTCCTCGCACAGATGTTACTATTTTCAGTACGCGCTTAAATAATTACTGGCATATTGCTGGTGTAATTGCGGGCGTTGAAACCGGTTTCAGAGCACAGCTGTTTAAACATTTAATTATAGAGCTTACCGGCAAGGCCTCTTATGCAGATTATATGCAATGTCTTGTGCAATATGCAGGTAATGGAACAGCCAGTCATAAGTTCGGCACGCTTGGTGCGTTATTAAATGTTGGTTACCAGTTCAATTCTTACGTACCGAACCTTCATTTGTTTAAGAGAAAACGTAATCAACAATCTTAACCTTAAAATTATTTCCCGGGAAATAATATAAATCAAATAAAGCATGCTATTTTTAGTACGCATTTATTTTGAACGATTTTTTTCAAAACATATTACAAAACATAGTTTCTTTCCAACAGGATAAACCCTTGTTGTTTACGCATTTATTTTTCTGGATGTTCTTTGCCGTGGTGCTTTTTTTCTATTCTTTCTTGTACAAGTTTAGTAAGGCACGCACGGTATATTTGTTTTTAGTAAGCCTCTTTTTTTATTACAAAACAAGCGGCGTGTTTATTGTGCTTCTGCTCTTTACCATTTGTAGCGATTATTGCTGGGGGAAGCTTATTTACAGCGCAAAAAAAGACAGCATAAGAAAACTGGCCGTTACCTGTAGCGTATGTATCAACCTGTTGTTGCTGGGATATTTTAAGTACGCCTATTTTTTCACAGAAAGCTCTAACGAGATCTTTGGCACACACTTTAAATTTTTCAATCATTTTTCGCATTTCAGCAACACTTATTTCAGCACAGCTTTTAGCGTAGATAAGCTGATCCTTCCTGTAGGCATTTCTTTTTTTACTTTCCAGTCGCTTTCTTACATAATAGATCTGTATCGACAGAAAGTAAAACCCGTGAACAATATTTTTGAATACGGCTTTTTTGTTTGCTTTTTTCCGCACCTGGTGGCCGGACCAATTGTTAAGGCTCATGAGTTTTTATACCAGATACATTTGCCGTATATGCTTTTACGGACAGAATTTGGTTTAGCCTTATTCTGGATCTTAAACGGATTGGCAAAAAAAGTAATGGCAGATTATGTAGGTGTAAATTTTGTGGACCGCATTTTTGAGAACCCAAACTATTACAGCGGCATAGAAGTTATTTTAGGAATTCTTGGTTATTCACTGCAGATATATGCCGATTTTTCAGGTTATACGGATATTGCCATAGGAGTTGCGTTATTGCTGGGTTTCAGACTAAAGACCAATTTCAAATCGCCATACAAAGCGCAGAGCACGAGTGAGTTCTGGCAACGCTGGCACATCTCTTTATCCAGCTGGCTTAAAGAATATCTATACATTCCATTAGGCGGAAACCGGAAAGGAAGCATAGGCTCTTATATCTGTATTTTTATTTTGTGCAGTTTTTTTATTTTGCTGAGCGGTAAAGCATGGCTGTTTTTTCTGCTGCCTGTATTAGGAATACTGTTTGGTATGCTTATGTATCTTTTTGCCGGGTTTAAAAAAGCATTGAACACCAATATTAATTTGATGATAACCATGTTGCTTGGAGGCCTTTGGCACGGCAGCAGCTGGATGTTTATGATTTGGGGAGGTTTGAATGGCTTAGGCTTGGTGATCCATAAAATGTGGTTAAAAATTTCTCCTTTTAAAAACTCGGCTAATTTTTTCATCAAAGTGTTATGCGTGCTTGTAACACTTTTATTTATCAGCTTTACACGCATTTGGTTTAGAAGCGATGACCTTGAAACAGTAGCTAATTTATTTGACCGTATTCAAAATCATTTTGGGTTGGATTTGTTTTTCCGCGTGTTGACTTCGTACAAAACTGTGCTGTTTGTTATGCTGGCAAGCTATCTCATTCATTGGATACCCGAAAGATTTAAAATTAGATATAGAACTGTTTTTAGCGAAAGCCCGGTGCCTGTAATGGGTGTGGCTGTGATCGTAGCGGTATTTTTGTTATACCAGGCAATGAGTGCAGATATGCAACCGTTTATTTACTTCCAGTTTTAGCTTTCGTTATAAGTTAACGCAGCAAGGAAGTTGCTTCTTCTTTGTAATAACAGATGATTTTTTGAAAGAAAATGAAAGATTACTTTTCGTAATCAGCTTTTAAAAACTCGTGCCAATCGCCCAAGTTAGCGATAACCTGCAACTGACGGTAAACATTATGAAATGCAGTTTCGTTATCCTGCTGTGCATTCAATAGGTTAATACGATAGTTGTCGTAATTTCTTAATGCACGTTGTTCATCAGAAGATAAAGGTGCACCCGAAAACTCCTTGTCACGCAAATCATTAATACTCACTTCCCCACCAATATTTTTTTTGGTAAAGAAATCTGTAAAGTTTTTTATACTTGAGTTTGGTTCCACAATACAAATTTAAAATAAAATTGCGATTAATGTTTTTTTAGATATAAACTTTTTAAACAAAGGCCTGTTAAAGAAATTGATTCGTTCCGTGCAATGAAAAATGCAGCAAAAGATTAGAGCAGAAAGCCTGCCATTGTAATCAACAGAACGCCAAAATCAAAATCCTTTTTCTTTTAAAAAGCTATTCCACTCATCTAAGGTTTTGCCTTTTAATACACGTGGAAATTTTGTTTGTGCACTTATCTTTCCTTTGGTACGCAATAAAAAATCTATAAATAATTGCGAGGGAAGAGCTTCTACAAAAATATCTTTCAGCGCCGAGATTCTTTCCACGCGATAATCATCATTCAATATTTTTAGATGCGCGTCTATCTTTTGTCTTAATAAATCTGTATCGATTTTTTCATCGGTTGCCACATACCATTTATGCGCAAACAAACTCTGGTGTTTAATGCCGCACACACAGTATTCGTTAATTTCTATATTCATTTCGGCGGTGGCCAGGCTAAGCGCTTTGTTCATGTTGTCTACGCTTAAATGCTCGCCGCACAGGCTTAAAAAGTGTTTGGTTCTGCCAGTGATCAAAATTTCAGCATTATCCACCGAGGTAAATTTTATTACGTCACCAATCAAATAGCGCCATGCGCCCGCGCAAGTGCTTAGTAATAAAGCGTATTCTTTTTCTTCTTCAACCTGGTTGATGGTTAAGGTTTGTGGGTTTGATTTTATATTTCCTTCTACATCAAAATTATCATCGGTAAAAGGGACAAATTCAAAATAAATTCCGTTATCGGTTACCAGTTGCATGGGGCCGCCAATATCCTGATTGTTCTGATAAGCAACATAACCTTCGGAAGCCAGATAAGTGTCTATAAAAATAAGCGGAAAGGCTGTTAGTTTTTCAAAGGAGTTTATATATGGGCCTATGGCTACACCGCCGCTAACATAAATACGCAGGTTAGGCCATATATCGTGAATGGTTTTTACTTTATAGTGCGCTATGATTTTTTCGAAAAGGATCTGCACCCAGGCAGGCACACCGCATACAATGCCTATATCCCAGTTTTTGGCGTTTAAGGTCATTTCTTCCAGCTTGGTATCCCAATCGGTATATTTAGAGATACGCGGCCCCGGCTTATAAAAAAACTGGAACCAGAAAGGAATGTTGCCGGTAGTAATGCCACTCAGGTCACCTTCGTAATAGGTTCCGTTATAATTTAAGTGTGTGCTGCCCCCGATCATTAAAATGCCTTTCCTGAAATGGTCTTCGGGCAGGTTAAAATGTGCTGTGCTTAAAATCTGCCTCACGCCTACCCTGCGGATAGCCTTTAACATATCTTTGGTAACGGGTATGTGCTTACTGGATGCTTCGGATGTGCCTGAGCTTAATGCAAAATATTGAATTGGCCCCGGCCAGGTAACAAATGGCTCTCCGTTCAATGAACGGTACCACCAGTTTTTAAACATGCTGTTATAATCATGCACCGGTATCTTTTGGGCAAAGGCCTTTACCAAATTTTTTTCCTGGAGCAGCTCTTTAAATTTATAGTGTTCGCCAAAGGCAGTGAACTGCGCTTTTTTCATGAGCGAGTTTAATACTTTTGCCTGCTTCTTAAATACTCCGTAATTACGATTTCGCTTGGGAATCTTCTCACCGATCTCGATAGTTTTCTTTATAACTTTTCCTAATAGCGTCATTTCATACTAAAGATAATACCAAATGTAGCCTAATGTATATAGTTGCTTAACTTTTTTTATTAACAGAAACGACAGCCATATTTAACACCTGTTTATCTTGTAAAACAAGGGCTTTGTCTATTTTAACTTTACAAAAGGAATTTACTTTTTAACTTTATATTCAGAATTAGTTAAATCAAGTTAATTTTTTTAAAAACTTAAGAGACTGCGCAGATGAGAAAAATTTTATTTGTTTTTGTTTTGTTTATTTCAGGAATGTTAAACGCCCGCCAGCTGGAGGAAAATGCAAAAAATAGCCAGAACACACAAATTAACCGAATCGGAGACGGAGATATAAGCTTTCAGCTGCCGCGTTTCATTTTTAATTATACAAATACGCGTGTTGTTGTAAAATTTAACAACCCTAATCATTCTAAACTAAGAGAAAACAACTACGAGCTTAATTTTATTGTAAACGGCACCGACCAAAAAGTGGTGTTTGATGAAAACGGAGTGGGCAATTTTTATTACACTTTTAGAAACAACAGCTCTTTACAAATTTTAATGGAAGATCTAAATTACACGATACAGCCTCCCGTTATTTCAATCTGGTATATTATTGCTCCTTTGTTGGGACTGCTTTTGTTTTTTATGTATAAGATCTTTTCTTCCGTTAGAAACAACAAAACATCGAGGTTGGTTGTGAGCCGCAATATTATTGATGATAACGATCGCGATCTTAAAACATTTACCTCAACCTTAAAAGTTGTGAGCGTTAAAGAAAGAGACGAGCATTTTTAAGCCAAAAGGCTTTGGTGTATTTTCAGTATTTCAGGAATTAATAGTTTTTGCTCGTTATTTTCTAGTACCCAATCAGCATGTTTTATTTTTTCGGCATCGGGCAGTTGCTTGCTCATGCGTTTTTTGATCTCTTCCTCTGAAAGTCCGTCACGTTTGGAAACCCTTTGTTCGCGCAGTTCAGCGTTAGAAGTAACTACCAGCAGTTTATCAACCGAAGCAAGCAGGTTGGCTTCTATCAGCAAAGCCGATTCTTTAATAATGTATTTATCCGTCTTGTGTTTTTGAGCAAATATGTTAAAATCATTTTTTACCTCACCGTGAATAAGCGTGTTTACTTGTTTTAATAAAGCATCGTCCGAAAATATTTTTTGCGAAACATACTTTGTATTCAATTTGTTTTCATCCAGATATGCTTCTTTTCCTATTAACTCCTCTATGTGTAATTTAACATGAGGGAAGAAATACATGGCTTTAGCCCTTTCGTCGGAAGAATAGATCTTTATTCCAAGCGTTTCAAAAACTTTTGCCACGGTACTTTTGCCGCTGCCTATTCCACCTGTTAAACCTACAATTATCATTCTTATAATGTTATAAATATACAGATTTTAAAAAAAGGTTTAACTTTAATGTCTAAAATCATTTTCATGAAAAAATTAGTACTCTTTTTAGCATTGTTAATAGGTTTAACAGGCAAATCGCAAATATCTAACTGGGATAGCGTGGCAGTGGCAGGCGTACTGGGGTACGACACAACCATTAATTTTACCATTATACAAAAATTCAACAATAAAATGTATGTAGGAGGCAGGTCTGCCGGTACCAATACATTAACCATGTCTGCTTCGCCAAACGGAAATTTAGGCACCTATACTGTTTTGCCAAGCTTTGTTTCATTAGGTGCCGGCAATTATTTGCCTACGTATGGGGCAAATATAACTACCTCAACAGCTAATAATAACTACCTGTTCATAGGCACCGGTATATCTTCGGGTGGCTCGGGGCCAACCATTCCGCAGGTTTACCGTATGGACGTAGCTGAAAACTTTTCAGCCATCGGGCCGTTTACGTATACTGCCTTGCCCAGTGATAACCAGGTTAGCACTTTCGGATTCGGGCAAATAGATGCTTTGGCTCAATACTCGCCTACAGGAAGCAATGATACCGTTTATTCTTTTGTTGATCCCAATAATGGCTCGAATGCTATATCTGTATGGAAAGCACCTGTTAATACGCCCACGCCAACCTGGATAAACAGCACCAATTTTACCATGGCATCCGGTATTACAGAGGTATATGATGCGGCAGTTTGGCACAACCGTTTATATATTGCCACAAACCGTGTTGACAGCACTGACGGAAGCAATTATTATCCTATAGGATTAATATTAAGCACAGCCAATGGAAGTACCTGGGATACGGTAGCCAAAACCAATAACTTAGTTTACCAGGCTAATGGTTATTATAACTCGTATACCAGTTATGCTTTTACCGCTTTAGAGATTCATAACGATACCTTAATTGCCGCTATTGATAACGCAGGCGGCCCTGCATTATGGTATACAGCAGATCATACGGCAAATCCGACCTGGACTAACATGTATAACAATTCCGATTTATCTATGAGCGGGATCACTGATCTGCAATCAGATGGATATAATATTTGGATAGAAACATCGACAGGGTATAACCTGAATATATACCAATACAACCGAGATATCGTAACGCAAACTCTTTTTCTTCCCCAGGTAACAGCAGGAACTGACCTGGGAAATTATAACAATACCTTCTCTTATAAAATGCAATTGTATTCAAACGATTTATATACAGCCGGTAATCTTAGTTATTACCCCTCTTACCCCTATTCGGCAGGTAATATCTGGCGCTTAGGTATCCCTAAAGCAAGCTTTAAAGATTCTTTATCGCCTAACAAAGGTTTTTGTGTTGGCGACACGTTATTCTTAAAAAACACTTCTACCAATGCATCAACCTATAACTGGATCTTTAATTCAGGCTATGGAAATGTTGGCACAACAAAAGATACAGCCTATGTTTTAGGAAATGCAGGCACTTACAACGTTCAATTAAAAGTGTTTAGCGGCGATGTAGGTTCTTTGGGTGATTCGGCTTTTAAAACAATCACCGTGCATCCAAATCCAAGTGTAACTACACTAAGCGCACTTCCTGCCAATATTTGTGCAGGACAAGCAGACACACTGAAGACCCAGGTGCTTAGCCTTATACCCTATACGGCAACCTGGAGCTTAAATGGTGTATTAACCTATACAAGCAATGCCGATAGCATTGTTATTAATCCTGCTACTCCGGGTATTTATCCTGTATTTGTAACTGTGCAAGACACAAATAAATGCGTTGGAGCTTCTACAGCTACGGCAACCGTAACAGTACATCAGAATAACTCACTGTCAGGGTTTATAACGCGCCCTTCAGGCGCAAGCGTTATGTCGGGCGAAGCTTATTTATTTAAAAAGAAAACGACAAACGTTGGGGTTGCCGATACAATTAATATGGTTCCTATTGGCACATACCCTGTAAACAGCGTAAACTATAACTACTCGTTTACTAACGTGCCTGTAGGTAATTACTATATTAAAGTGATAGCCGATACCATTACTTATCCGTTTTCGGTTGGTACGTATTACAGCTTTAAGCCAAACCGCTTTCAGTGGGATTCTGCTATTGTGATAAACCACCTTACCTGTAATGCGGGCAATGATACGGCCAATATAAAGATCATTGAAATAAAAGATACTGCCGGCCCGGGAACTATATCGGGGGAAATAAAATTACTGGCCAGCTTTGGCCAGCGTTTAGCTAACGGGGGAAATAACAGCGTTTATGGATCTCCTTTAAAAGGCATTGACGTTAAGTTAGGTAAAAGCCCCGGCGGAGGCTGCTCTGCACGTACCACAGCTACAACAACTGCCACTACAACCAGCGGCGCTATTTACACGTATCAGTTTGACAGCATTCCTTTAGGAAGCTATAAGATATATGTAGACATACCTAATTATGGTATGGACAGCGCGCGCGTGGCCACTATTACACAAGTGGATACTGCCAGTATAAACAATAATTATTATGTAGACTCTACCATCATACATGTGGATACTACCAGAATTTTAAGTGGCATCTTTAAGCAAAGTGCCGTAAACAACAGCATACAGGTATATCCAAACCCCACCGCAGATGTAGCTTACCTGGACTTTGAGAATAGCAGCCCACAAAATGTAAACCTGCAATTGTATGATATTGCCGGAAAACAACTGGCCGTGTTATACAATGATAAAATGCCGCGTGGCAGACAAACAGTAACTATTAACCTGGCCGGGTTAAATTTAGATAAGGGCGTGTATTTTATTCGTGCTACTATAAACGGAGCTTTACAAACACTCAAACTTACGATCATCAGTCATTAAACTTTAATGTTTCTTCGGTTACAAAAAATCCTGTCGGTTGGCAGGATTTTTTATTAATGATAAATTTTTAACAGTATTTTAACCTGTTATGAAGTATATGCTTTATTTAGCATGTATTTACCTTATACTAAAAGTACAGGCTTTATTTAACGAGTATTTGCCTTATACCAAAAGCACAAACCTTATTTAAGGAGTACAAGCCTTATTTAAGAAGTACAGGCTGTATTTAGCCTGCATTTGCCTTATACCAAAAGCACAGGCTTTATTTAGCGTGTATTTGCTTTGTGCTAAAAGTTTGCCTTTAATTAAGCAGACGTTGTTCAGAAGGTCATGTTTTACATCACAATATTTACAATCTTGTTAGGAACGATGATCACCTTTTTAGGTGTTTTACCTTCCAGATATTTATGTGTTTGCTCTTCGTTCAGTACAATTTTTTCAATTTCCGGAACAGATAAGGTAAGCGGAAGCTCCATGTTAAAACGCATTTTTCCGTTGAAAGAGATTGGATACGCAAAGTTATCTTCTACCAAATTTGCTTCATTTACCAAGGGAAACGGAGCATTGGTAATACTTTCGGTATGGCCTAACTGATGCCACAATTCTTCTGTTATATGCGGCGCATAGGGAGAAAGGATAATTAACAAAGGCTCCAATATCGCACGCTTGTTGCATTTTAGATCGGTAAGCTCATTTACCAGGATCATAAAATTGCTAACCGATGTATTGAATGAAAAACGTTCTATGTCTTCGGTAATTTTTTTAATGCTTTTGTGCAGGGCTTTTAATTCTGCTTTGGTGGGTTCTGCATCTGTAACAGCAAAACTGCCTGTGTTATAAAACAAACGCCATAGTTTTTTTAAAAAACCGTGTACTCCTGTAATGCCATTGGTGTTCCAGGGTTTGCTTTGCTCTAAAGGACCTAAGAACATTTCGTACAAACGCAAAGTGTCTGCACCATAATCAACACAAATGTCATCAGGAGAAACTACATTGTATTTTGATTTGGACATTTTTTCTATTTGACTATCACAAATGAAATTATCAGTTTCACTAATAAAGTCAGCATGTGCAAATTCATTATTCAAGTCCCACTTTCTAACTTTTTCAATATTTAAATTAATCCCATCAACGCAGTTTACATCTACATGTATTAATTGAAACTGGAAAATTCCAATATCATTAACAGTTATTTTGTTTCGTTTAAAAATCTCTGATTTGTTAATTATTAATGCAAGGAGTTCATTCTTTGTCTTACTAGAGATCTCTTTTAAATGCTTTTGTACTGCACTAGCTGAAACATACCAACGATATGGTTCATCCATAAAAATAGTCTTGCCATTTATAAGTTCAAAATTAAACCTATAGATGTACCTAGAATCTCCCTGTATCATCCCCTGATTAATCAATTTCTTGGCAGGTTCTTCAGCGCTAATGTAGCCAAGGTCTTTCAGGGCTTTTGTCCAAAAACGCACGTATAATAAATGCCCGGTAGCGTGCTCACTTCCGCCAATGTACAGGTCAACTTCTTTCCAGTAATCGGTCAGTTTTTTGCTGGCAAATTCTTTATCATTATGTGCGTCCATGTAACGCAAAAAATACCAGCTGCTTCCGGCCCAGCCAGGCATAGTAGTCCATTCGTAATCAAACTCGCCTTTGTATTTCCAGTCTTTAGCCCGTGCCAAAGGAGGCTCGCCACTTTCGGTTGGCAAATATTTATCCACCTCGGGCAACACCAAAGGCAATTCGTTTTCAGGCATTGCATACGGTATGGCATCTTTGTAATAAATAGGTATAGGCTCGCCCCAATAGCGCTGGCGACCAAACACGGCATCGCGCAAACGGAAATTAATCTTTCCTTTTCCTAAATGCAGTTTTTCAATTTCTTCAATGGCGCGCTTAATAGCTTGTTTAACTTCCAGTCCGTTTAAAAAATCAGAGTTAATTAATTTGCCTTCTTTGGCATCGTAGGATTCTTTGCTTAAATCTCCGCCCGCAACCACTTCTGTAATAGGCAGATCAAAATGTTTGGCAAATGCATAATCACGCGAATCGTGCCCCGGTACAGCCATTACAGCACCGGTGCCATAACCCGCTAAAACATAATCACCGATCCAGATCGGGATCTGTTTTTGTGTGAACGGATGAATAACATACGCGCCGCTAAACACACCCGACACACGTTTTACATCTGCCTGGCGCTCGCGCTCGCTACGGTTTTTAGCTTGTGTAGCATAGGCATCTACTTCTGCTTTTTGCTGCGGGGTAACAATGGTATTTACCAATTCATGTTCGGGTGCAAGCGTTACAAACGACACGCCAAAAATTGTATCGGGACGGGTAGTAAATACTTCGATGTGATCGTCATTCTGAACTTGGTTCGGAATCTCATGAGATGCTGAAACAAGCTCAGCATGACGGGCAATACGGAAGCGAAGAGAAGTCCCTTCACTTTTTCCAATCCAATAGCGCTGCGATTCTTTTAAAGGCTCAGGCCAGTCTAAAGTATCAAGCCCGTCCAATAAACGTTGTGCATAAGCAGTAATGCGCATGCTCCACTGCTGCATCAGTTTGCGTTCAACGGGATAACCGCCACGCTCAGACACACCGTCTTTTACCTCATCGTTGGCAAGCACCGTTCCCAATGCGGGACACCAGTTTACCCAGGCTTCGCTCAGGTAAGCTACACGGTAATTCATCAGTACATCACTGCGTTGTTTTTCTGAAAAAGATTTCCATTCAGCAGCAGAAAAGATTTCCGTATCCTCACAAACTGCATTTACATGGGCGTTTCCGTTTGCCTCAAATTCTTTGATAAGCGTTTCAAGCTTTTCTGTTTTATCCGTTGCTTTGTTATACCAGGCGTTGAATAGTTGGATAAAGATCCACTGTGTCCATTTGTAATATTCCGGATCGGAGGTACGCACTTCCCTGTCCCAATCAAAAGAGAACCCAATTTTATCTAATTGCTCACGGTAACGCGCAATGTTTTGTTCGGTCGTAATTTTTGGGTGCTGCCCGGTTTGAATGGCATATTGTTCGGCCGGCAAGCCAAAAGAATCGTAGCCCATTGGGTGCAACACGTTAAAGCCTTTGTGGCGTTTATAGCGTGCGTATATATCAGAAGCAATGTAACCTAATGGATGTCCAACGTGTAAGCCCGCTCCGGAAGGATACGGAAACATATCAAGCACATAATATTTTGGTTTAGTAGAATTGTTATCAGCTTTAAAAGTGGCATGATCTTTCCAATATTTTTGCCAGTTCTTTTCTATCTCTTTAAAATTGTATTCCATATTTGAAAAATAAGTCGCTAATTTACAAAATAGCCGTGTGTTTAAAATAATTATTCGGCTATTCTGCAAGGCAATTAAAAAATAAATTCTAATCTTGCTAAATAGAAATTAAGATAGATGGAGCTTTTTACCGACGAATATTTTATGAACGAAGCTTTGAAAGAGGCTCAAAAAGCTTATGACGCTGATGAAGTGCCGGTAGGCGCGGTAATTGTTTATGATAATAAAATCATTGCGCGTGCACATAACTTAACCGAACGCCTGCATGATGTTACGGCACATGCAGAAATGCAGGCCATTACAGCAGCGGCCAACCACATTGGCGGAAAATACCTGAATGAATGTGTTTTATACGTAACTTTAGAGCCTTGCCCGATGTGCGCCGGAGCCCTTGGCTGGAGCCAGATCAGTAAGATAGTATATGCTGCCAAAGATGATAAAAAAGGGTTCAGCAAAATAGACCATCTGCTGCTGCATCCCAAAACACGTGTGTTTGATGGCATTTTACAGGAGCCTTGTTCTAATTTAATAAAGAAGTTTTTTAAAGAGAAACGAAAATAAAAGTTATGGATAAAGAATACGAAGAAGCATACCATCAAATTGAAGAGTGGAACTGGTGGTTTGTTTCGCGCCGTAAAACTATTTTGGGCCTGCTGAAAAACACAGATAAAAAAGCAAGCATATTGGATATTGGCTGTGCAGGCGGCCCGCTTTTAAATGAATTAAAAAATAATGGTTTTGAGAACGTATGCGGAGCTGATTTCAGTCAGGAAGCTGTTGAGAAATGCGGACAGCGCGGCTTGAAAGCCTATTTAATGGATGCGCAAAATTTACAATTTGGGCCTAACAACTTTGATCTGCTGATTGCCTCGGATTGTTTAGAGCATTTGGAGAACGATGAAAAAGCTTTAAAAAACTGGCATAGCATTTTAAAACCCGGAGGAAAAATACTGGTGTTTGTGCCTGCTTATATGTTTTTATGGAGCGAGCACGATGCTGTTAATCACCATTACAGGAGGTATACAAAAACAGAACTTACACATAAATTAAAACAAGCCGGGTTTACGGTTACCCGCAACGGCTACTGGAACTTTGCTACATTTTTTCCTACGGCTGTTTTCAGGGGCTTGCAATATGTAAAGAATAAGATCTCCCCTTCTAAAAAACCAAAAAACCAATTAGAAGGTTTTAATCCAACACTCAACAAAATACTGATCAATTGGCTTAGCCTTGAAAATGCGGTTTTTAAATCTGCCGCTTTTCCCTGTGGTGTAAGCGTATTTGTAGAGGCTACAAAAAGCAAGTAATCTTTTAAGCGACATCAGCCGCGTATTCTTATTTCAAGGAAATAATTACGTCGTTTTTGCGCTTGTTAAAAAATTATATTTTTGCGGCGCAATTAGGCCTATGAAACAATTTTATTTAACGCTTGTATTTCTATTGAGTTGTATGATCGCTTTCGCACAAGATATTACACAAAAAATACGCGGAACGGTAGTAGAACAAGAAACCCATTCAGAAATTGCAGGGGCTGTTGTTTCTGTATTAAGCAGCACCAACAACATTGCCGTAACCACCGATGCCAAGGGCGATTTCCGCATAGAAGGCTTACCTGTAGGAAGACACACGCTTAAAATAACCTACGTTGGTTATCATGAAGTAATCCTTCCTGCCGTAATGCTTAACTCAGGCAAAGAAACCATATTGACCATCGAAATGGTTGAAGCCCTTAACAAGATGGAAGATGTAACCGTTACCGCAACAAGAAAAGGAGATGCCAATAATGATATGAGCAGTGTGAGCGCGCATAATTTTTCGGTAGAAGAAGCAAACCGCTATGCCGGTAGCCGCGGCGATCCTGCGCGTATGGCGGCCAACTTTGCAGGCGCTAACAGCGCGGATGATTCGCGGAATGATATTGTCATCCGGGGAAATTCTCCGGCAGGTGTATTATGGCGTGTAGAGGGTGTGAATATTCCAAATCCCAATCACTATGCAACTCCCGGCACTACAGGTGGCCCGGTAAGTATATTAAACAACAAGATTTTTGGTAATTCTGATTTTATGACTGGAGCTTTTCCTGCTGAGTATGGCAATACCAACTCCGGCGTGTTTGATATTCGCCTGCGTAATGGTAACAACGAAAGGCATGAGGCTACCGTACAAATTGGCGTGCTGGGCGCTGAGCTTGCTGCCGAAGGGCCACTATCTAAAAAAAGCGGGGCAACGTACTTGTTTACCTACCGGTATTCGACATTAAAAATATTTGAAAGCCTTCATATTCCTATCGGTACTTCGGCTGTGCCAAACTACCAGGACGCATCTTTCAAATTTAATTTCCCAACCAAAAAAGCAGGCAACTTTGCATTGTTTGGCATTGGCGGAACAAGTGATGTATTTGTGAAATTAAGCGATAAACCTTATGACCAGGTTGAATTGTACGGAGACAATAACCGCGATCAATATTTAAAAAGCACGATGGGTGTTGTAGGGTTTACGCATTCAAAATCCATCAACGAAAAAACATTAATTAAAACAACCATTGCCGCTTATGGACAGGGAGTTACTGCCCGGGATAATATTTTTTACCGCAATGCGATAACCGATAAAGTAGATACTATTTTTCCTAAGCTGCGCTCTAAACTGCAATCAGCCAGGTATTCGTTAAACTTTAATCTTACGCACAAATTCAATGCAAAGCTTACGCTTAAAACAGGTTTCATCACAGAGTGCCTGGCTTATCATTATAATGACAGCAATAAAATAGAATCGGTTAACCAATGGGATATACGTGAAAATTATGTGGGCCATACTTTTTTAATTCAGCCATTTGCGCAATTAAAATATAAACCGATCGAACAACTTGCTATTAATATCGGACTGCATGCGCAATACTTAACGCTTAATGGAAGTTCGGCTATTGAGCCTCGTTTAGGTGCCCGCTGGAATTTTAAGCCAACACAAACGTTAAGCTTTGGATATGGCATGCACAGCCAGATGCAGCCTGATTATGTGTATTATCACCAAATATTGAACAACAACGGGCAATACGAGCAACTGGATAAAAATTTAGGATTTACGCGCGCGCAGCATTTTGTATTGGGTTATGAAAAAAGAATAAAGCAGTCGACGCGCATTTTAATTGAAACGTATTACCAGATGTTGTATGATGTGCCGGTTGATACATTCAGTTCATCTTATTCGCAGTTAAACCAAGGCACTTCGTTTGACCCAACGTATCCCGGGAAGCTAGTAAACAAAGGTACAGGAGCTAACTACGGGATTGAGTTTACACTAGAAAAATATTTTGCAAAAGGATTTTTCTTTCTATTTACAGCTTCTTTGTACGAATCAAAATATAGAGGCAGTGATGGCATTTTGCGCAACACAGATTATAACGGAAATTACATTACCAATTTATTAGCAGGAAAAGAATTTAAAATTGGAAGCAGTGGCCGGAAGGTCTTTATTCTTTCGGGCAAGGTTACGTATTCGGGAGGAAGGCGTTATTCGCCGGCAGATATAACTGCTTCTGCAGCAGCGGGAACAATTATAGCAGTAGATTCTTTGCGCAACACACTTCAGTATCCTAATTATTTTCGTTTCGACATAAAGATCGGCTACAAAGTGAGCACCAAACATTTTACACACGAAATTTCATGCGACCTGGTTAATATTTTCAACACAAAAAATGTGCTGGCAATGACCTATGCACCTGATCCGAACGATCCAAACGGAAACCCGATAAAACCTGAATACCAGTTGGGTTTTTTGCCTCTGGTTTATTATCGCGTGGATTTTTAGGTTTAGTGCTTAACGTTATTCCAGAAACCGGTAACAAGGGAAACACCAAAATAAAGAGAAGAATAAGAGCTTAAAGCAGCGTGTTGTGATAAAGAAAGTACATTTTCACACACATGAATACCAAACCCGATCCCGTTTACCGGCGCGGTATAAAAAAGTTTAAACTCGATGGGCATAGAAATTTTGCTTGACACGTTAAAACTATTTTGAGGATATGGACTGTAAGGAGGAAACGGATATTTATAAAAATCCAAGGACGTAGAGCCAACACCTACAGATGCCGACAATAACAACCATTTAAGTCGCAAGGACTCTCCTAATAAAACTCCAAAATAACTGCCACTGCAGTAGTTGTAACCAGCAACCGGCTCGTCCCAGGAGTTGGTGAAATGCCCACCGCTGATACTTAATAAATGGGTTTTATACGCAAAAGAAAAACTGGCTAATTGGGCAAATCCACTTTGTTTATGACACCCAGCAACTCCAATACCGGTAGAAAAATAATATCCGAATTTAGCTGCCGTTCTTGAATATTTTTTATCATTCGCAAAAGGCCTGTAAACATCATCATTTAAATTCCCTTCATTTTTAAATAGAAAAACCCGGCTCCACAGTGATGGCCCTTTAGGCGCAGAACTTGCGGGAGCATCAAAAAATTGAACGAGTCCGCTTTTAAACACTATTTTGCTTATCTCCTCGGTATTGATAATGTATATCGGCCCGTTTACTTCGCCAAATAAATGATACCTGATCTCGGTAGAATTGACAGCTTCTATATTAGCTATTTGCAAGTGGTTATCTTTGAAACAGATAGTATCCTGGGAGAAAACACTGCTTGTCAACAAAAGGAATAAAAGCACTAAGGAATACTTCATTATACAAAAATGGAATTAATAGTGCCGGAAAAATTTATTTCAGACCGGTAGCAATCAGCTCAGCAACATCAAGTACTTTGGTTTTGTTTTCTTTATTAAAATGTTTTACGCCATCGGTCATCATCGTATTGCAAAAAGGGCATCCAACCGCAATTACATCCGGGTTTTCTGCCAAGGCTTCTTCTGCGCGCTCTACATTAACTTCTTTATTTCCTTTTTCAGCTTCTTTAAACATCTGAGCTCCGCCGGCACCGCAACACAAACCTTTTGCTTTGCTGCGCTTCATCTCAGCAAGGTCTACATCCAGGCTTTTTATTACCTCGCGGGGAGCTTCATACACATCATTGGCTCGGCCTAAATAACATGGATCGTGGTATACAATTTTCTTACCTTTAAATTCACCGCCTTCTACTTTTAGCTTACCGCTATTGATAAGGTCCTGAACCAATTGCGTATGATGGATTACTTCATATTGTCCGCCTAATTGAGGATACTCGTTTTTAATGGTATTAAAGCAATGCGGACAACCCGTTACAATTTTCTTTACGTTATAATTATTTAGCGTAGTAATATTTTGCATAGCCTGCATCTGGAAAAGGAATTCGTTACCCGCGCGTTTTGCCGGATCACCGGTACAGCTTTCTTCCATGCCTAAAATGGCAAACTTAATATTTACATGGTTTAATATACGAACGATAGCGCGTGTAATTTTTTTTGCCCTATCATCAAAACTACCCGAACAGCCTACCCAAAATAATATTTCCGGTGTTTCGCCGCTGGCCATCATTTCGGCCATTGTATGTACTTTAATTGTATCGCTCATTTCAAAAAGTTTATGCTTCGTTTATCCAATTAGCCCTATCGGCAGGGGAAAACTGCCAGGGAGCACCGTTATTTTCTAAGTTACTGAACATACCATTTAGCTCAGTGGGTGCAGAGCTTTGCTCCATTACTAAAAACTGACGCATATCTACAATAATAGAAAGCGGGTCGATATTTATCGGACATTCTTGTACACAAGCGTTACAGGTGTTGCATGCCCAAATTTCTTCGTTGGTGATATAATCTCCCAACAATGATTTTCCATCATCTACAAACGAGCCATTCTTGTCAATGTTTTTTCCAACTTCCACCAATCTGTCACGCGTGTCCATCATGATTTTGCGGGGAGATAACAATTTACCGGTAATATTTTGCGGACACGAAGATGTGCATCTTCCGCACTCGGTGCATGTGTATGCATCCAACAATTGTTTCCAGCTTAAATCAAAAACATCTTTTGCACCAAAGCGTTGCGGATTATTCGGATCGGTTACGGGCTGATAGCTTGGATCGAAATTGGGCTTAACTACATCGATAACGCTTTCCAGGTTTTTAAATTTTCCTTTAGGATTTAAATTAGAGAAATATGTATTTGGAAATGCCAGCAGAATATGAAAATGCTTTGAATATGGCAGGTAATTTAAAAAACCGAATATCCCGAAGATATGCAACCACCAGCAAAAGCGTTCGATAAACATTAAACTGCTGTCACTCATTCCACTTAATAGTGGTGCAATGAAATGGGAAACCGGAAAGCTTCCTGCAATATGGTAATGTTCATTGCCACGTACCTGTAAGGTCTGATCGGCAGCGTTCATTAAAAACAAAGCGCTCATTAAAATAATTTCAGAACAAAGAATAATATTGGCATCCATTTTAGGCCAGCCGTTCAGCTCCTTCATAACCAAACGTTTTACGTGCACCACATTTCTGCGAATAAGAAAAACAGCACAACCAAAGGTTACTAAAAATGCCAAGATCTCGAAGAAGCCAATTAAAAAATTATAAAAGCTTCCTAAAAAAGAAAAAGCGCGGTGTGTATGAAATAAGCCATCTACTACCATTTCCAATACTTCGATATTGATAAGCACAAAACCAACATACACAAATAAATGCAGCATAAAAGGAATTGGGCGGGTTGCCATTTTTGTTTGCCCGAATGCCACACGCAACATGGTGTTTAAGCGTTCGCCCGGCCTATCAGAGATAGTAAGCGGTTTACCTAAAAAAATATTGCGATAAACTTTTTTTGAGTTGTAAATAAAAAAAGCAGTACTGGCTACTGCAAGTATAATAAAGATGATTGATGAAATCATACGCGGTTATTTTTTTTGTTTCTTCTTACTGCTTTTATCTTTCCCTCCAAAGACAGAAATGCTTACATAGCGTTTCGGATGTTCTTTAAGGTCAACTAATAGTAAATCCAGGTCGTTGCTGGCCCGGTTCAGGTTGTTGTAAATGGAATCATTTTTAAGCACTTTGCCCATGGTGCCTTTGCCTTTGTTTATATCGTCCAGTAAACTGTTAACCTGCGATATGGCAAGATTTGCATGCTCTATCGTTGTTTTAATATTTGATTTTGCCAGTGAATCACTCAAGGTTGAAAAATTGCTAAGTATATTGGTTATTTTACCGTTGTTTTTTTCAAGATTAGCAGCTAACGATTCTGCCTTGCTAAGAATCACACCTACTTTACTTTTTTCGGTGGTCATTAAATTATCCAGACCTGATGCTGCATGCTGCAATGAGGTAAGTGTATTTTTAATATTTTCAAATGAAGTGATCAGGTTTTGTTTTACGTTGGCGTTCAATACTTCATGCAACACCTGCACAATAGAATCAATAGAAGAAACCAATCCTTCTGTTTTCTTTTGCAATGGCCCAAACTGCTTGCTTAAACTGGCTTTCAGGTCATCTTCATAATCGGTTAAAAGCGTATCGTTGTTTTTTACAAACGTTGTGCTGGTTGCAAATTTTATATCAATTCCTTTGGAACCTAAAAGGTCTAAAGAAATAAGCTTTGCCACACTTCCCGTTGGGATATTTACTTTTTCGGTCAATATCATTGTAACTAAAACCTTATAGACATCGTTACGTTTTATCAGTTTGGTTTTTTGTACCTGCCCAACTTTTACACCGTTTATCATTACCGGGTTGGCTTCTATCAGCCCGTCGGTTTTATCATAAATAGCATACAGGTTGCTGCTGCTGCTAAGAATATCGGTGCCGCGTAAAAAATTAAATCCATATATTACAATAGCAATAGAAACTACTACTACAATACCTGTTTTTATTTCCTTACTTAATTTCATAATCGGCGGTCAAAAAAATTATATGTATCAACCACGCAAAAATAACATTTATATTGGCTTTTACCATATTAGCAAAGTGCATTATTTTAAAAAATAAAATTATATTTACAGCTATTGTTTTTAATACGCTAAACAAAAATAAATACTACACATGGACAGATTTACAGGATTGATAGGTATTGCCGTTATTTTTGGTATTGCTTTTTTGCTTTCTAATAACCGCAAGGCCATTAATTACCGACTTGTTTTAAGCGGCATAGGCCTGCAAATTTTTATTGCCTTGTTGGTGCTGAAAGTAACGCCTGTAACTAATTTTTTTGCCTTGTTAGGCAGAGGCATGGGTAAGATCGAACAATTTGCAACCCAGGGAGCAAGCTTTGTATACGGAGGCATTATGGTGGATACGCATGACGGGAGCACTAAAGGTTTTGGCGCACCTCATACATTTGTTTTTGCATTTAGTGTTACTTCAACCATTATTTTAGTTTGTGTGCTGGTAGCCATCCTGTATCACATAGGTTTTATGCAACGCGTAGTTGCTTTCATTGCAAAAATCATGAATTTTATTATGCGCGTTAGCGGTGCAGAAGCACTTAGCAATGTGGCAAGTGCCTTTGTGGGACAGGTTGAAGCACAGGTGATGATCCGTCCGTATTTGGCTACTATGACCAAGAGCGAGCTTCTTTCTTCTATGGCGGGCAGCATGGCTTGTATTGCCGGTGGAATTTTGATCGTGTATGTAAACATGGGCGCGCGCGCGGAGTACCTGCTTACAGCCAGTTTAATGGCGGCTCCTGCAGCCCTGGTTATTTCTAAAATTATTTATCCTGAAACTGAAGAACCTGTTACCAAAGGGAAAGTAAGCCTGGAAGTAAAAAAAGAACACACTAATTTAATTGATGCTATCTCGCATGGTGCTGCCGACGGAATGAAAATTGCCATCAACGTAATTGCCATGCTGATTGGTTTTATTGCCCTGATTGCCTTTATTAATTATGGTTTAGGGAAAATCGGGGGCATTAATAATTTTTGCCCAAACTTATCTTTAGATTTTATTTTCGGGAAATTATTTTACCCGCTTGCCTGGTGCATGGGAGTTCCTGAAGGTGACATCCAGCAGGTAGCTACTATTATGGGGCAAAAATTAACGATCAACGAATTTGTGGCATTTGATACCTTAACACATAAGCTGGCAACACCGCTTACAGATAAAGGTTTGCTAATTGTAAGTTTTGCTATTTGCGGCTTTGCTAACTTCAGTTCGGTAGGCATGCAAATTGGCGGTATTGGCGCATTAGCTCCTGAACGCCGTGCAGATCTTGCCAAATTAGGTATACGTGCCTTAATAAGCGGCACATTGGCTTCTTATCTTTCTGCTACCATCGCAGGCATGCTGATCTAAATTTTATTTCTTAGTTGAATCAATCGCTAAAGGCTTAAAGTTAGCTCTTCTTACAGCTGGCTTTATCTCTCCTCTAAACACAGGCAATTTGGAAACAGGCGTAGATGCTTGTGCCGGGGCATTTTGCGGAGCAGCATTGGCAATAGGTTTAGCGGTCTCGGGCTGAGGAGTTGTCTTTACCCATTCTGTTTGTTCTGCAGGCTCTGCTTTATGTTCCTCCACAGGAGCTGCAGGTGCAAACGTTTCGTTTTGAGGAGCAGCTTTTACCTCCTGCGCGGGTGCTTCATAATGAGGTGCTGCAACTTCTGTACGTGGCTCTTGTTTAATTTCTGTTTCCTTTACAACAGGTGTTGCTTCCTTATGTTCAAGCTCTGTTTTATTTTCCATTTTTCTTGCTGTCTGGGCTTTAGCTTGCTGGTTGATTCCCGCTAAAAAAAACAAACCAAGTATACTTATATTCACTAACTTCATAAGAGATATGTATTTTATTTTACAACTAATTTACATCAAAATTATTGTAATTCAATAGCTTAATTAACAAGTTTTGTTAATTTTCTCCAGCAATTTAACAAGTGTAATTAATTATGCATGCATAACAATTGTTTTAAAAAACCATTCATCGATAAAAACTGTTAATTCGTATAATTTTTACTTTTTTACAGCTAGTTCTTTCATATTCACATAATTTTTATTATATCTTTACGTTAGACTTAAAGTAAACCAATACATATTTTAATCATTTTCAAATTATAAATAACATGAGTGCAACACTTGAATTATCCCTGCAGGGAACGCTTAAAAAGTTTTTCGGTTTCGAAAAATTTAAAGGCAATCAAGAGAAAATAATCAACAGCATACTAGATGGTAAAGACACCTTTGTTATTATGCCTACCGGCGGCGGAAAATCGCTTTGCTACCAGTTGCCTGCTATTATAAGTGAAGGGACTGCTATTATTGTTTCTCCACTTATTGCTTTAATGAAGAACCAGGTGGATGCCATTCGCGGATTTAGCAATGAAGACGGTATTGCCCACTTTCTTAACTCATCGCTTACCAAAGCTGATATTACGCAGGTAAAGAAAGATGTATTGGCAGGAAAGACCAAATTATTATATGTAGCTCCTGAAACCTTAACCAAAGAAGACAACATAAAATTCTTCACCGAGTTTAACGTTTCTTTCTTTGCTATAGATGAAGCGCATTGTATTTCTGAATGGGGACATGATTTCCGCCCGGAATATCGCCGCCTTCGTCCTATTATAGATAAAGTAAGCGAACGCATGAAGCGCGAGGTGCCTGTTATTGCACTTACCGCAACAGCTACTCCAAAAGTTCAACTAGATATCCAGAAAAACCTGGGTATGCTGGATGCCAATTTGTATAAATCATCGTTTAACCGCGGTAACTTATATTATGACATTCGCCCAAAGACAAACGTTACCAAAGAAATTATAAAATATGTAAAGCAAAATTCCGGAAAATCGGGCATTATTTATTGTCTGAGCCGTAAAAAGGTAGAGGAAATTGCTGAAGCCCTAAAAGTGAATGGCGTGAAAGCAGAACCTTACCACGCGGGTATGGACGCTAAAGAGCGCGCCAAAGTGCAGGATGGCTTCTTAATGGAAGACCTGAATGTAATTGTAGCTACTATTGCCTTTGGTATGGGCATCGATAAACCGGATGTTCGCTTTGTTATTCACCATGATATTCCCAAATCATTAGAAAGCTATTACCAGGAAACCGGGCGTGCAGGGCGCGATGGTGGCGAAGGTAACTGCGTTACTTTTTACAGCTATGATGATATTGTTAAACTGGAAAAATTCTTAAAAGGGAAACCGGTTGCCGAAATGGAAATTGGAAAAAGCCTTTTAAACGAAACGGTTTCTTTTGCAGAAACAGCTTCTTGCCGCCGTAAAGTCCTTTTACATTATTTTGGCGAAGAGTTCAACGAAGCAAATTGCAATTCTTTATGTGATAACTGCCGTCATCCGAAACAAAAAACAGAAGGCAAAGAAGACATTTCATTGGCAATTGAAGCGGTATTGGCCGTTAAAGAAAAACACAAAACAAAAGATGTGATCAACGTGTTGATGGGAACTCTTACTTCAACCGGCAAAACATACAAGCACAACGATTTAAAAGTTTTTGGCGATGGTGTTCAGGATGATAAAGACGAACGCTATTGGAGCGCTGTGTTCCGCCAGGCATTGGTAAACGGATTGCTTTCAAAGGATATTGAAAATTATGGCTTGCTTAAAGTAAGCGATAAAGGAAAAGCCTTTCTAAAAAAACCACATTCTATTTTGGTTGCCCGCGACCATGATTACAGCGGCGCCGAAGGAAGCGATGATGATGACATTGTAACACCAACCGGTAAAGGTTCGGGCGCTACAGATGAGTTGTTGTATAATATGCTGAAAGACGAGGTTAAAAAAATCTCCAAACAGGCTAAACTGCCTCCTTACGCTATTTTTGCTGAAACTTCTCTGGAAGAAATGGCTATTCAATACCCGATTACCATTGATGAACTAACACACATTAACGGCGTTGGACAAGGTAAAGCAACCAAATTTGGCAAAACTATCATTGCTTTAATTAAAAAGCATGTAGAAGAAAACGAAATTGAACGCCCGATGGATATGGTGGTTAAATCAGTAGCCAACAAATCGGGAAATAAAATTTACATCATTCAGAATGTAGACCGTAAAATAAATTTAGAGAATATAGCTAAATCTAAACAGTTGACATTTGCTGAATTGCTGCACGAAATGGAAACCATTGTTTTTTCGGGTACTAAGCTGAATATTAAGTATTACCTGGATGAAACCATGGACCCTGAAAAACAGGAAGAAGTAATTGAATACTTCCGTGAATCTGAAAGCGACTCGGTAGAAGCAGCATTAAAAGAGCTTGGCGCTGATGATTATACCGAAGAAGAAATACGTTTAATGCGTATCAAATTCTTAAGCGAATACGCTAACTAAAAGATAAACATGCATCATAAAAAAAGGCTTACAAATAATTGTAAGCCTTTTTTGTTTCATCTACCAAAAATTTATTTTATTGCTTTACTAATCTCTTCTTTCATTTTTGTAATGTAGGCTGTGTCCCACGAAAATTTGGTATTAGTAACCATACAGGCTTTTGCCACAGGTTTATCAAAAACAGTATAATTTACGTTCGGTTTTTTCTTTATCATGGCAACATCTCCGTTTAGGGCAATCTGCGTTTTTCCTGTTTTATACGCACCAAATGTATTTAGTAAAAACTTTTTCGACACATAGTTTTTGCTGCTGATCGTTATGATATATTCCTCTTCGGCCGACGGTAACGTAAAAGCAATATAACCGCTGGTATCGGGCTTAATAATGGTGTCTATATAGGCAGATTTTATTGCAACATCAAAGGCATCCAATGTTTTGGCAGAAACTTCATCCGTTACATTCAGGCTCATAAAAAGAGAAGGGTTCATCAGTGAAATGCCTTCAAAAAAATGTTCGGCAATATTTGAATACAGGTTTTGCTTGCTACCTACTACACCAACCAGGTATAAAATACTTCGATTTAAAACAAGCTTATAGCGGCTGTTTATTCCACTTGACATATTAAACTCAGCTTCCCTGGCCGGCAGGTCTTTATACGTAATATTTTTTTCCAAGACTTTTTCCCAGTTTTTTGTGCTGCTGAATTTATTAACCAGCGCGTCATACAAAACAGCAGGATCTTTGGTTGCATTGCTGTCTTTCAGGCTAACCACGCTTACCATGTAATATAACTGCGCCACCATCGAGTCCTCCAGGGTGTAATTAACCGTATTAACCATCTCCGAAGCCTTTTCAACATCATACGAAGGATCAGCCGGAAAATGCATATCAATTAACAGCGAATCATTTTCATAAATATTCCACTCGCGTTTATCTTCTATGTGTGTAGTTTTGGTTGTGTGTTTACTAAACACCGGAGTTACCTCATAACCTTGTTCTTGTAAAGCATTGATCAAGCCTGTTTCTCCCGGTAAATGAAGCGCGCCAACTGCACAAAAAACAGATTGCTTCTTTAAATACGGGATTAATCTTTCTACAAATTTTTTATTTCTTTTTTCTATTAAACTCTTCTCAAATGAAAGAGGCACATCTTTTTGATTAGTATAAAACGCATATAAGCCTTTTAAATTCTGATCCCGGTATAAGCTGATCATCGTATCTTTATATGCCATGCTTTCATCATATTTTTTAAAATAACCAAGCAGCATATCAGCCTGCTCTTTTAATGGAATTTCATCTAAAGAATGTATCGCCTCTTCGGCAGTTTCCAGGCCAAAAAGCTGTTTGCCTTGTTGTTTGGCCTGTGCTTTTATATATTCATCAACCGTAGTTGGCATTTCTTTTTTTTCATTTAACAAGCCGGCCAAAACCATGGTAAACAAAGGTTTCATGGTGTTATAGAACATACCGCTTGCGCCCATTTTTTCAAGCGCATTCTTTTTTACAAATTCAAAATCTTCTTTGCTTAAAAGGTCTTCCAGTTTTTTTCCTTTCATTAAAGAAACTTCCATAGCTTTTGTCGGGTCCACATCAATATTCTCTACCACCACTACATCCGCTTTATTTAATTTTGGCAGAACAGAATCGCCAAACTGGTGTGCACGCGAATCCTGCGAATGATACGTGCCATATAAATAAGAAGGTTTGCTTAAGCCCTTTCCTTTAATTTCCCAAAGCAAAGAATTTTCCTGGCTGTACAGAGAAGCAACACAACTAAACAACAAAACCAGGATTATGTTTTTCATTTTTTTATTCAAATTAAGCATTTTTTATTCAAACCTAAGGCAATTAAATAGCTGCATAATAAGTTACTTATCTCTTGTAATTGATAAATAAAAAGATTTATATATTTACTCTTTCAAAAAGGAATAATTAAAAAAATAAATAATATGTCAGCAGAAAATACTTTTAAAAATCCACGCCGCTGGGCAGTCTTAATGGCTTATTTTGGCGTAGCCGCTATGTGCCAGATATTGTGGCTTAATTTTGCTCCGCTTGTATCATTTATACAAAACAGGTACAGCGTTAGCGAAAACGAAGTGCTATCCTTATTACTTTCTTTTCCTTTGCTATACGTATTGTTATCTATACATTCGGGCACGCTGATAGATAAAAAAGGATATCGTTATGTTATTATTTTAGGAAGCGTTATCAGTGCTGTATTTGCTTGCATACGCAGTTTCGACAGTAATTTTTACATGTTGGTTATTGGGCAGACAGGCATCGCCATTGGGCAGCCGTACATCGTTAACGGTATCTCAAAATTAGTATCCGATTGGTTTGATAAAGAAGACACTGCTATGGCAACCGGTATTGGCACAGCAGGCATGCTTATTGGCATGGCAGTTGGCATGGGGCTTACCCCGGCTTTAAATGAGAGTATAGGCTTTACACAAATGCTTTGGGTATTTGCAGGTTTATCGGTTATATTGACTATTATTTTTATTGTATTCGGAAAAGAAAATAACCTGGTAAAAAGTGATGCGACCACTGCAAGCGCCATGAGCGAAATAAAACTTTTATTAAAGAATAAAAATTTGGTTGTATTATTTGTATTGTGGTTTTTTGCTTTCGGTGTTTTTAACGGGTTAACTACCTGGATCGATAAGCTGATAACCCCCAATGGTTTTAATGCCGAAGAGGTAGGTTTGGTAGGTGCCAGCTTAATTGGGGGTGGTATAGTAGGTTCACTTATTATTCCTGTTTTATCCGATAAATTTAAAAACCGCAAGCATTTTATCACCATGTGCTGCTTAGCTGCACTGTTAACCATTTATCCCTTGTGTACTTTACATACTATAAATACAGTTTATATATTAGGTGGGGTATTAGGCTTCTTTTTCCTTCCGGGATATGCCTTGTTATTATCCATGTGCGAAGAAATGGCAGGCATAGAAAAAGCAGGGGCTGCAACCGGCATTTTTATGATGAGTGGAAATGCAGGCGCCGTAGTTGTTATTGCGCTAATGCCTGTCCTTAGTGGAGAAGATGCCTTATGGACAAAATCCATTTACCTTATGCTCGCATTAATGCTTGTTACCTTAGTGCTTGTAGTAGGCCCATTAAAAGAAACATTCAAGTCCGAAAAAAGTATTTCTTAAGCAATTGTTATGCTGAACCTGTTTCGGTGTTTTATTTTTACTGCTTAGGGCGTTCCGGCATTAGGCCGGCGGGCTTTCACTTCAATCTTTTATGGATTACCATAAAAGGATTTCCGTTCTATCCCTAACGCATCGGTTCACATTAAACTGTTTGTTTTATTCCTGATTATTTCTACATTTAAAACTTATAATTCTTTACATGAAATCCATTTTTTTAAACCTTCTTGTTTTTCAACTCCTATGTATATCTGCTTTTTCGCAGAAAAAAGACAGCAGCCTTTTGCTTCCAAAAACACCTATTGCCAAAGAAGATGTGCTTACTGCTAAAAAAAGAAAATTCACCTATTTTATATCCGACCGCTTAAGTGAAGAAGACAAGTACGATATTTTTAAAATAACACCTACCCCTCAGCCTCTGGGCATAACCATTGTAAGAGGGCATTTAGAAGTATTGGAAGACCCTAAACAAAAACATGCAAAAATTACGGTATACAATGCGTCCAATAATGAGTTGGTAGGCATATACAACACCAATAGTTATACAGGCAATTACATTATGGTGCTTGTGCCAAATATAAAATACATTGCTAAAGTAGAAGTAAGCGGTTATGGCGTTACACAAGAAATAATTGAAGTGCCTCTAAAAGTAGATTATGAAATTTGCCGGCAGGAACTAAAACTCAAACTAAACGAAAAACAAAAACCAGTACTCACACTAACCAGCTTTTTTGCCGATGAAAACGAAAAAGTTTTTTACCTCAGGTCAACTATCGATACTTCAAAAACGGATGACAACCTGAACAACATTAGCGAAGAAGAAAAGAATAAGATCGCTAAAAAAAACGGGAAGCCTTATTCAACCGTTGATGAAATGGTAAAAAAACAGCTGGAAGAAGAAAAGAAAAAACCCGGAGAGGCATTGTCTGCTTTCAAAAGCAACGATTTTCAAAGGGCAGCTTTCATTTATGCTGATATACTAAAGAACGATCCTGCCGATCCATTCATAAACTATTATTATGGCGTTTGCCTTGTAAAATTAGATGTAACAAAAGCCAAGGCCATTAACTGCCTGCAACTTGCTTCAAAAATTAAAGAGGTGCCTTATGATGTCTATTTCTATTTAGGCAAAGCCTGTCACTTATCTTATTTATTTAACGATGCCATAGCCGCATTGGAAGAATACAAAAAACGTGCAAAGCCTGCCGAGCTTGAAAGCAACCACGTGGCCCAGCTGATTGCCTATTGTAAAAGCGGCAGCAGCTTACTTACCGACCAGGTAAACGTAGAGATCATAAAACGCACGCCCGTTCAGGAAGAAAATATATTGTCTGCCTACAACCCTGATCTCATCAATGACAAAGTGCGCATCAAAACTGATTTCTTTTATTCATCCGTCGATAAAAAAAAGCAGGCAAAATTATTGATGTGCAACACCAATAAGCGCGAATACATCCAGGTTAGTTACGGAGAAAAAGAACAAAGCTTAGACCTGTATAAAAACACGTATGATCCTACCGGCAAATTAGGCTCAAGCCAGTTCTTGGGCTTAGACATCAACACCGCTTCCGACGAAAATTATCCTTACTTAACCCCCGACGGAAGGACACTTTATTTTTCTTCAAAAGGACATAACAGCATGGGTGGCTATGACATTTTTAAATGTACCCGCGCAGATAGTTCAGCCCCATGGTCAAAGCCGGTCAATATGGGTTATCCCATAAACTCAACTTACGATGATATACTTTTTATTCCCGATACTGTACACCAATTGGCATCCTATACCTCCAACAGAAAAAACAATAAGTACGAGTACATCGAAATTAAAATGCCGCAACGCGTTACTTCAAACTCCATTATAAAAGGAAGCTTCACCACTGCTGATTCTATTCCTGGAAGGGATGCATTCATTTCTGTTTACAACAATAATACCGGCGAGATTGCAGGCGTTTATAAAACAAATCCCTTAACAGGCCAATACCTGATGGTGCTCGCATCCGGACAAAAATACGATGTAACGATCGAGTCGGAAGGCCATGCAGAATTTACGTCAAGCTTTGAAGTGCCCGATAAAAAAGGAGAGTTTGTTTTAAAGCAGCAAATAAAACTTCGCAAAGATTCTGTATCAACCATCAAAAATTATTTTACCGAAGAAGAAGCTTTACGTGCCGTATTCGACACAGGAATTAAAAAAGCAAATCAACAGGAAATTGCAAAAGAAAAAGCTAAAAGCGAGCACGAACTTAAAAAAGAAGCAAGAGCTAAAAAGCCTGCACGCACACCCGAAGAAGCTCAGAAAGACCAGGAAGACCTTAAGCAAGCCAAAAGCCTGTATGACAACTCTACCTACCAACTGGCAGCCCTGCTCTACCAGGAAATAGAAGGCCGTGTCGACCTCGATGCCATAAATTCGTATTACTACGGCATCAGCCTGTATCATTCTAAAAAAGATAAAACAACCTGCATACGGTTTTTAGAAGCATCTGTCAACGGAAAAAATATCCCCATAGATGTATTCTACTATTTAGGTAAAGCAAATAACATGAGCTATAAATTTACTTCTGCCATAACCTGGTACAAAAAATTTGAAGCCGTCTCCAAGCCTGCAGATGTACAAAAACTAAACATCGAAAAAGAAATTGAATACTGTAACAACGGCATAAAGCTGGTAAACAACCCGGTTGTGATGGAAGTGTACGAAAAAAAACCCGTTAGCATCACCTCCATTCAAAACTCGCTCCCCTCTATAGAATCAGGCGGAAAGGTTTTGGTTATAACGGATGATATGCGTTCTTCTCTTGATAAAAAGAAAAACTTCAAATCACTTTTATTTTTATCAGCCGATAAGAATACCGTATTGTATTCAAGCTATGGAGAGAACGATGCCAACGGAAAAGACATTTACCAATTGAAAAAATTAGCAAACGGCAAATGGACAGCCCCTCTAAACATCTCAGCAGTTAACAGCCAACTGGACGAAGAATATCCTTCTCTGTCAAAAGACGGAAAAACACTTTACTTCTCCTCCAAAGGCTTTGAGAATATGGGCGGTTACGATATTTTTAAAAGCGTGTGGAACGACGAAACACAAACATGGAGCGCTCCCATAAACCTTGGTGCTCCCATCAATTCACCCTTTGAGGATATTTATTTTTTAGAATAAATTCTATGACATCCGTATAGTTTAAAAAATTAATTTTACAGTCACTCTGAACTCATTAAAGGGCAATTTAAATTTTAACTAAATGGAATTAGCTTTCAGAAAATACGGCAGCGGACAACCCTTATTAATTTTACACGGACTCTTCGGGCAAAGCGACAACTGGAACACACTGGCCAAACGCTTTGGCGATAACGGCTTTGAAGTATACGCCATCGATCAGCGAAACCACGGCCTCTCACCTCACAGCGATACATTTACTTACCAAGCCATGGCAGATGACATACATGAATTCATACAAACCCATCAGCTGCAAAAGCCCGTTCTATTAGGCCATTCCATGGGCGGCAAAACAGCTATGTTCTTTGCCATTAAGTATGATGGTATTTTAGATAAACTCATTGTAGCTGATATGTCTCCCAGGTCATACCCCCCACATCACGATGCTGTATTAGAAGCCCTTAATGCCGTAGACTTTTCAAAAATAAACACACGCAAAGAAGCCGAAGTTGTTTTAAGTCAACACATCAATGATTTTGGAACCAAACAATTTCTATTAAAAAATATTTACTGGGAAGATAACGCCGCTGCTAAAATGAACTGGCGCTTCAACCTGGCTGCCATTACAAAAAACTATAACGAAATTTTAGCCGCTGTTCCTGAAAAGAAAACAAGTGTAAGCACCCTGTTCATCCGTGGAGATAAATCGGATTATATTACAGATAAAGATATTCCCGAAATTGAAAAAAGATTTACAAACTACCGGCTCAAAACCATTTCAAATTCGGGGCATTGGGTACACGCCGAACAACCCGAAAGCTTTTATCAGGATGTGATGGAATTTATTAGGTAAGTCTGCCTATTAAATTAAACAAAAATTAAGTCGGGAAATTGCGTTTTGTACGTACCTTTATATAATGCAAAACCTTACCGAAGAAACCATCTTATCCTTCCTGCAGGAAATTCCGGACCCTGAAATTCCCGTCATCACCATTGTAGAATTAGGCGTCATCCGTAAGATCAATATACTGCCCGGTGAAGTTGTTGTCGAGCTCTCCCCTACCTACAGCGGTTGCCCTGCCATGAAACAAATGGAAGACGATATCACCACCACATTAAACAAACACGGCATAGAAAACGTCAAAATAAAAACAGTATACACCCCTGCGTGGACAACCGACTGGATAAGTTCCGAAGCCAAAGAAAAATTAAGAAAATACGGTATTGCTCCTCCGCAGGAAAGCACAACGGATAAATCTTTTCTTACCGGAAAAACAAAGCAGATCAAATGCCCTCGCTGTGGCTCGCTCAACACACAAATGGTTAGCCAGTTTGGGTCTACAGCCTGCAAGGCACTTTATAAATGCAACGACTGCCTAGAGCCCTTTGACTACTTTAAATGTATTTAAGTATCTTTATACCACAAAAATAAAAATGGACACAAATACAGAAGCCTCTAACGATAAAAGAAAACAATTCTCATCATCCAAAAAAGGATACAAAAAATTCTCTCCCTGGTCGTTTGCCGGTGGAATGCTCATCGTACTCCTGGCCATTGGAGTGCTATACCTCGCCATGCCGCACAAACAGAAAACCGGCGATGCAAACAATGCCACAGCCTCAACAGAAGCAGATACATCTATGTTCCAGAACGAACACTTCTATAAGCTCCACCATCACAAGCATATTGATAAAGATGTAGAAGAACTTATCTTAATGAGCAATGAAGAAAACATGCTTGAAAAAGCCGCCCTCACCGACAAGCAGCGTAGGCTCATAGAACTACTACCAAACGCGCCCGTAATTTATCTGTATAATTTAAAAGTTACAGAATACCAGAAGTTTTACTACCAGCCCGATGGCAATGCACTTTCCATAAAAGATACCGCGGCGCCCAAGCTAATCAGCGTAGCCATGAAAAACTTTGCAGCCTCTAAATTTGATATCACCATCGAAAGATTAAAGCCCCTGCTCAACATCAACAAAGATGATGCAAACGCCTTATTCTATACAGGCGCAGCCTATTATTACCAAAAGAATTACCCGCAGGCACTCATCATGCTAAACCGCATAGGCAATTTACCAAACAATGTATTTAAGCAGGAAGCCTATTGGTATAAAGCACTTTGCTTTATCGATCTTCAAAAACAAGAAGAAGCAAAAACACTGTTGCAACACATAGCAGATGCACAAGGCTTTTATGCCTCGCAGGCAAAGCAACAACTGGCATCCTTAAAATAAAGCTTATCTATATAAATCAAAAAGCCGCTCAAATTGAGCGGCTTTTTTGTTTTTCATTAAGAGGTGTCAGTACTTCTTAATCTTTAGAAAATTCTGCACTGCCTCTAACAATAACATCTTCGCTTAGCATAGTGCCCGGCATAGTTGCACCAATACCAAATGTACTACGGTTTACAGTACCGTTTACTTTAACACCAACAATATTTTTTTTGCTCATTGGGTTAACACCTGTTCTGATAACTGCATCAAAGCTTACCATTTTAGTTACACCATGCATGGTTAAGTCACCGATAATAGTGTATTTGTTGCCTGCTACTTTTTTTACCGATTTACTTTTAAAAGTTAAAGTAGAAAATTTAGCCACGTCAAAAAAATCAGCCGATTTCAAATGCCCGTCACGTTTTTCGTTATCCGTATTAATACTGTTTACATCAGCTGTAAATTCAAATACAGCATCCGAAAAATCTTCTTTAGAAGAGGTGAATTTTGCATCAAATGTTTTAAAAGACCCATCGATATCAGAAATTGATAAGTGAGTGATTGTAAAACCTACCGATGAGTGAGCTTTATCTACATTATAAACCGAAGGGTCAACTACGGTAAACGAAAACATAAGTGCCGCAGCAACCGATGCAAGAATGGTGATTTTTTTCATTTTGTTTTTTTGTTTTTAGGTTATTATTATTTTTTAATTACGCTTGTTTTACAAATTGCATATTGCTGTATAATTTCACTTCATCGCTCACACCAACGCTTCCAACACCATAATCCTGGCGATTAACTTTGCCACTTATTGTAAAGCCCGCACGTGTGTGCCCCCATGGGTCTTTTGGAACAATACCGCCAAATTCTACATCTAAAACCTCAGCTTTAGTTACACCTTTCATAGTAAAATTGCCATGTAGTTTATAATTTTCAGCATCTACTTTCTCAAGCTTGGTGCTTTCAAATTTAATCTGCGGATATTTTTCCGCTTCAAAAAAATCGCCGGTTTTTAAATGCCCGTCACGCTGTTCGTTATTTGTATTAATTGAGTTTATATCCGCAGAGAAATTAATTTTCGCCGTTGAAAAATCTTCTTCATTTGTTTCTACCGATGCATCAAACTTTGTAAACGATCCGCTTACGTTTGCTATCATTAAGTGCTTTACTTTAAATTGCACTTCCGAGTGGGTTGGGTCTAATGCCCATTTTGTGTTTGCCATAATTTTTTATTTGTTTTATAAAACAAAAGTATTGATATTAGATATACTTTTGTTACCGATATACCAAAGTATACCGATATACTTTTGTAAACCGCCAATAAAATTAAGGCAAACACCATATATTTGTATATTATTTTATCCTTAAATAATCCTAAAAATGGCTAAAAATTTTTTGCAAAACCCAAGTAATCTAAGCAAGACCGAATGCTCCAAAAGTTTAATGCCTGTGCAAGACGCCCTGTATGTTTTAAGCGGAAAATGGAAACTGCCTATCATCATCGCATTGATACATGGCAACAAACGTTTTAAAGAATTAAACCGCGAAATAACGGGTATTACAGCCAAAATGCTTTCCAAAGAATTGAAAGAACTTGAAATGAACAGCCTGGTTACCCGCACTGTTTACGATACCATACCGGTAAGTGTTGAATACGAACTTACTGCCTACGGCACCACGCTGAATGATGTTATCATCGCCCTGCGCGATTGGGGTTTAAAGCACCGCCAGAAAATAAAAGAGAAAAAATAATTTATCTGGGATGTAAGATAAAGTAAGTTTTCATTAGAAAATTCAACATCATCTCGTTAAGCAAAAAGCCCCACATAACTGCAGGGCTTTTTTGTTCTAAGTAATTAGATCTATTATCGTAATAATTCTACAAAACCTTTTTTCTCAACAACATCTGCTTTTGTACCGCAGTTAGACTGGTATGTTACTACATAAAAATAAGAACCGTCTTCTGCATCGCTTCCGCCTTTTGTTTTACCGTCCCAAGGTTTATTGTATTCTGTGGTTTCATACATTAAAATCCCCCAACGGTTATAAACTTTAAGCGTATAATCCTGTGCCTGTTTATAAATCTGGTTTTGAGTTAAATTTGCTTGATAGAACGGAAAGAACACATCATTTTTTCCGTCACCGTTTGGAGTAAACACGTTTACAGTTTGCTCAGGCCTGAAGGCATTATAGGTTGTTACCGGTATTACAGTTTTTGCTGTGTCAGCACAACCATTTGATTTATAAGTAACATAGTAGCTATTAATATCCTGAGTAGGCACTTGTATAGAGTCGTGGCCTGCATTATAAACACCACCGTTTCCGTATTTATGCCATACATAATTGGTATTACCTGAATTAGCTACTAATAAAGCTAAAGAATCTTTCGGACAATAATAAGCATATAGACTGTCTGTATGCAATGGCGGTTTATCCAACAACGTATACGTTGCTGTATAAACACAATTGCCATTGGTTACCATACATGTGTAAGTGCCTGCTTTCAATGTTCCGCCTTTTGTACTGGAAGCGTTAGAACCGTTTGCTGTTGCCGGGTTAGGAGCGCTAAAATCTGCAGCAGGCATCCAGTTAAAGCTATAAGTATTTGGTGTACTGATCGGGCCATTTTTTTCACCTGAAACCGTTGCTTTTAGTTTTCCTGTTGAATCATGATAACACAAGATACCTTCAAGCATCGTGATTTTAGCTACAAATGATTTCACTTTAACTACCGCTTTGTAAACACTTTTACATCCCTGGCTTGTTTTAATTGTATCTGTATAATTATAATATCCTGTAACTGTATTGGTAAATGCCGTATTGATTGTTAAAGTGCTGCCAGTATTTGCGCCGCTTGTTAAACCGGTACCTGTCCATGAGTTTGAAGATGTTGAAGGAGCATTTGGGTTTAAAACCAATATATCGTTTGTACAAACCTTATTATTAGAGTCAACACTTACAGGAATTACACCTGAGTTTACCAACGTTACTGTATCTACGTAAAAACAGCTTGTGTTTCCCGGAGCAGAAATAATCATTGTATAAGTTCCTGCAGGCAAATTAGGGAAGTTAAACGGAGGCGTAGCATTTGAAGCGTTAGAAGTAGTGCCTCCTGTAATAGCCCAGTCGTAGCTGCTAAAGCTGTTATTTGGAGAAGCATTAAAAGTTAAGCTTCCCGAAGAACCTCCCACACAAGGGTTTACTTTTTGTGGTGTAAAGGTAATGTTTACCTGGTTTAAAGAGATTTTTGTAGAATCCAAACAACCTGTAGTTGGGTCTATATAGGTTACTGTATAATGCTGGCCGTTTGTACCATGTGCAACATTGTAGGTTTGCGTGATCACACTTGTCTGCGTATCGGTTGTATCATACCATGTATAAGATGAACCGGGACCTGCATTTAACATGGTCTGCGTTCCGCACAGAACAGCCACAGTTGGCTGTAAAACAGGATTTATGGATGCAATTTTAACTGTAGTATCTTTCGGTGGACAACTGTTTGAAGCATCCGTTACGTGAACCGAGTAAGTACCTGCCGGTAAATTACTTATAGTAGATGTAGTTCCTATGGATGCTCCTAATGGGTTGGTCCAGGCGTAGTTAAAAGTACCTCCCGAACCTCCTACCGAAGCAGAAACAGATCCCTGAGAACCACCTTTACAAGTAGATTGAGAACTTGTTGAAACATTAATACCTGAAGGCTTAACAACTACTTTGTAGGGTACTACACAACCTGCTGCAGTTGTTGTGTTTACCAAAAATGTATCTCCTATAGCTGCTGCAGTTGTTAATGTTGCTGTATTACCCCCACCGCTGGTTATTGTAGTGCTATAAGGAGGATTTGGGCCGTACCATTGGTATGTAGAATAACCCGGAGGGGCCACCATAGTAACAGTACCTGTAGAAGTTCCACAAAAACCGCTGATGCTGGTTGCATTGTTAGGGTTGCTGCAATCACCATCTATATAGCAATATCCAAAGTGGCCTCCCTGATTACAATCACTAACGGTAAAGTTAATGGTAACTGTATGGCCTATTGAAGATAACAAATTTAAGGTAATAGGCGTCCAAGGCCTGTAACTAACTGTAGCATCTATGTTAGAAACGAACCAACCGGCGGCTGCTCCAGAAGAAGGCGCTGTAACGTCAACCTGGGTACAAGGTATAACGCTGTTTGTAGTAACGTCTGTAGCATCTATATGTAAATAAGGCTGTTGGTTAGGTGAGTGTCCGCCGCTTTGTAAAACTGCCGCATATTGTAATGAAAATAATGTATTAGAAGGAGTTACCACAAAAGTGTATTCTGCTTTCATTATTTTTCCACCGGCACTGGCATTATTTAAAAGCATTGAGTAGGAGCCTAGTCCCGGTGCAACTACCGAAAAATTGCCATATTTATCAAGACCTGAGGTACATTGCCCGGTTATCGTGGATGTAGAGTTTACAACATTGGTAATACCTCCCGGAGTGGTGGCACAGGTATTACAAGGTAAGTTAACAAGGTTAATATTTCCACTATATGAAGCCCAGCCATTAGTTGTTCCGTCTTCAAAGCCAGGGTTAACGCAGCCGCTTGTATTTACCTGCGGCGGCGGGGTATACCCTTTTTGCAAAACCGAATTCCCGTTGCCCAGCATTTGCTGTTGCATTCGTTTATGTAGTAATTTGCTCTGAATAGCAATTTCCCATTCTTTTACGCCTTGGGTTCTTGATTCCTGAAGTTTTTGATTGATCGATTCTTCCGATAATAATTCAGAAGAATTGTTAAGAGATCCCACTTGAGCCTTCATTCCGAAGATTATAAAAGCAAAAGCTACTAAAAGTAAATTTTTTTTCATGCTATTTTTAATTTTTCGCTGGCTAATATAAAAAATATTTTAACGATTATTACCAAATTGTTTCCTTTTTTTAACTAAATATTTCTTTTTAGCACAAAAAATTAAGCAAATAGAGGCCATTATTTACTTAAACTTGCAAAAAAATCAAGATCTGATGAATAAATATAAATTTGGCACAAAAGCTATACATGCAGGCGCAGAACCCGATCCTACAACGGGGGCAATAATGATACCTATATACCAAACTTCAACTTATGTGCAGGAAAGCCCAGGAAAAAACAAAGGTTATGGGTATGCCCGCGGAAAAAACCCAACCCGTGAAGCCCTGCATAAGAACATTGCTGCTTTGGAAAACGGAAAACATGCTATCTGTTTTAGCAGCGGAATGGGCGCCACCGACGCCGTAATGAAATTGTTACGCCCAGGTGATGAAGTTATTACCGGAGATGATTTATACGGTGGGAGTTACCGTATGTTTACCAAAATATTTGAACCTTATGGAATTAAATTCCATTTTGTTGACTTGACAGATGCCGGAAATATTTCCAAATATGTAAATAGTAATACAAAGTTAATATGGACAGAAACGCCTACAAATCCTACGATGAAAATTGTAGATATTACCGCCTGCTCTGCCATAGCTAAAAAACATAATATATTATTAGCGGTAGATAACACATTTGCGTCTCCATACTTACAAAACCCGTTGGATTTAGGTGCTGACATTGTTATGCACTCTGCCACCAAATATCTTGGCGGACATAGTGATGTAGTAATGGGTGCACTAATTATGAATGATGACAAGCTTCATGAACAGCTTTATTTTATTTTAAATTCCTGCGGGGCAAACCCCGGGCCGATGGATTGTTTTTTGGTTATGCGCGGCATTAAAACTCTGCATGTACGCATGGAGCGCCATTGTCATAATGGAAAAATTATTGCAGAATTTTTAAAAACACACCCTAAAATAGAGAAAGTATATTGGCCGGGTTTTACAGATCATCCCAATCATGATATCGCTAAAAAACAAATGCGCGATTTTGGCGGAATGATTTCCATTGTTCTAAAAAATGCCTCCTTGGATGAGACCTTTAAAATTGCCTCTTCTTTTCATGTTTTTTCCCTGGCGGAATCTTTAGGCGGCGTAGAATCTTTAATAAACCATCCGGCAACGATGACACACGCTTCAATTCCCAAGCCTGAGCGCGAAAAAGCGGGCGTGGTAGATAATTTATTACGTTTAAGTGTAGGTATAGAAGATGCAGAAGATTTGCTGACAGATTTGAAACAGGCTTTATCCTAAAAAATTGCCGCTTATGTAATAAAAATCAAGGTAATGTTAAAAAATTGGAATTACCTTACAAATATTGTAATTTTGAGTAATCATTAATCTAAAACACAAAATGAAAACATCTTACAAACTAATTTCAACGCTTGTTTTTGCAGCGTCTGCGGCGTTTGCACAACAACAGCAAATCATTCCCTGTTACACGGAGGAAGCTACAAGATACTACAAATCTACACATCCCAGTGAAGTAAAACAGGCTGAAAAAGAAATGGCTGAAGCCACTCTTACACCGGAGTACATAGCTAAAACTGCCGCTATGAATGCCCGTACCAATTCTCCTAATTCAACTTCAAGTACCTCTCCTTATGCTATAGATACTATCCCGGTAGTATTTCATATTTTGCATCAAAACGGTCCTGAAAATGTTTCAGATGCAACTGTTCGCCAGGCTCTGGCAGAAGTGAACCGTGTTCATACTATGACCACGCCTGATACTGCCAGCATTGACCCTTATATGAAACCTGTAATGGGGGCTAACAATTACGTTTTTGTTTTAGCAACCAGAGACCCACAGGGTAATTGTACAAATGGTATCATTCGTCACTTAGACCCTAATACAAACTGGGATCAAACACAATATACAAATTTCGCTTATACCTGGCCTCGCTCCCAATACCTGAACGTTTATATTGTAAAAAATATTTGCAGTGGGCAACCTTGTCCTGCAAGTTCAACCGGAGGGATTATTGTAGGTTATACATATATAGGTGGAACTCTTTCAAACGCTTCTCAAGCAATGGATGCCGTAGTTTACAATTATGCATTTATGACAGGCACAAACGCACGTTCTATGGCACATGAATTTGGCCACTGGTTAAGTTTACCTCATACATTTGGAAATACAAATACCCCTGGTGTTTGTTTATCAGGCGGGCAAAGCGATGACTTTTTAGCAAGCGCTGCACCATCAGTAGCAACAACAGGTGTTACCGATGACACCCCAAAATATGCAGGAGCTTTTAGTACCTGCCCTGCAGGTACACCAAATTCTTGTGATGTGAGCAACCATGCAAACGTCCAGAATATTATGGACTATTCTTCCTGCCCTTTAAACTTTACAAACGGGCAAATAAAACGCATGCATAATTTAATGGGTTCTACAGCTGCGAACAGAAATAACGTAGTTAGTGCATCTAATAAAGTGGCAACCGGTATACGCAATCCTCAGGTATGCGTTCCTGTTCCCTATTTCCATCCGAGCAGCCGTGTAGTTTGTGCGGGGGCTCCTGTTACATTTAGCGATAGTTCTTCAAATGCAAAAGTTACTTCTTTTAACTGGAGTTTTCCAGGTGGTACGCTGGTATCAGGCTATACAGTTACGGATTCTATGCCACGTGTGACTTATGCAACTCCAGGAACTTATGCAGTTTCTTATACGGCCAGTACAACAGCAGGTTCGGCTAGTATTACAAAATCATCTTATATCACCGTGTTATCATCGGTAGCCACATTTAACAGTAACTTCACAGAAGGCTTCGAGCCATCTACAACAGTTCCCGGACCGTATTGGAGCACTACAAGCACCGCAAACGTAAACTGGACAATCACTTCGTCTGCAGCTGCATCAGGCGCTAATTCGCTTATGATAGCCAACATTTCTAACGTACCGGGCGATACAACTACATTAATCAGTCCTACTTTTAATTTGTCTGCCATTGGTTCTCCTACCTTAACATTCAAAATGGCTTATCAACAACAAGCTACTTCAAATACAGACAAAATGAATGTTTATTCTTCTACAGATTGTGGTGCAACCTGGGTTTCAAGATGGGCTCGTTCGGGCACTAGCTTACAGCCAACAACTGTAACAGGCACCAGTAGCACAGCATTTGTTCCAACTTCTGCACAGTTTGCAAACAATTCAGTTGTTATCTCTTCAATAGCTTCCAGCACAAATGTGATGTTTAAATGGGTATTCATAGCCGGTTCGGGATCTACAGGTAATAATATGTATATTGATGATATAAATATTCGCAACTCTACTTCCGGTATTCAAAATATCGAAGAAAAAGTTGGTTTATCTATTTATCCAAACCCTTCATCAAGCAATGTAAACATCTCATTTAACCTTTCTGAAAAACAAACTGTATCTGTACAGGTTGTTGATATGTTAGGTCGTGTGGTAGAAACTATTCCATCGCAGCAATATGCTACAGGTGAAAATACTGTAACAATTGGCAACAAAGCTGTATATCAAGCAGGTATTTATTTTGCAAATATCACGATTGACGGACAGCAGATTTCTAAAAAAATAATTATGGAATAAGGTATAAACACCTTAAAAAACCTAAACCCAATCAGGTAAATCTGGTTGGGTTTTTTATTGGCAGTAATTTAACGTTAACATTCTGAAGTTTACGTTAAATAATTGTAATTATACCTTTTCTATTGTACATTTGAAAAATCAACTCTAACCAAATTAAAATGAAAAAAATAAGTTACTTTGCTTTTGCATTTTCGCTGGCAGTTAGTTCTGCTTTTGCAAAACCTGTTACACCTGTTTCAGCAAAAACTGTTGCTGAAAATTTTTACAAAAAAAATTCTCAGATAGCTTTACAATCAAGCACTCTTGCTTATACACAATTAGCCGCGGATGGCTCGCCTGTTTATTATGTTTATAACATAAATGGTAATGACGGCTTTGTTATTGTAAGTGCAGAAGATGCCACTAAGCCGATCATTGGTTATTCTACTACAAATAAATTTTCTGTTCCGGATGCTTCTTCTAGTATAAATTATTGGTTGAAACAACGTACTCAGGAAATTACTTCTATACGCCAGCAAAACCTACCGGCAGACGCTAAAAATGCTGCGGCGTGGTCAACATATCTTAACTCTGCTAGTCAGCGCCAGGCAAATAACTCACAAAGTGTTATGACAACCGGAGCCTCACTTGCACCATTGGTTAAAACCACATGGAGCCAAAACCCTTACTATAATGCTTTATGTCCGGGTGGTTCTGTTACAGGCTGTGTAGCTACTACAATGGCTCAGATCATGAAATACTGGGGATATCCTGCACAGGGAACCGGTTCAAGTTCTTATACTCAAAACCCAAATCCAAACCATTATGCAGCACAATCCGCAAATTATGGTGCAACAACTTACAACTGGGCTAATATGCCTTTAATTGTAAATTCAGCTAACAGTGATGTAGCTACATTAATGTATCAATGCGGTGTTAGTGTGCATATGAATTATGATCCAAGCGGAAGCGGCGCACAGGTTATACAGGCTGATGCAGGCCTTGGCGGAGCTTGTGCACAACGTTCATACGTTACTTATTTTAGTTATAATCCTTCAACTATACAAGGTTTCAAACGCGATGACGGATATGATGATTCTACCTGGATCTCTATGGTAGAAGCTGATCTTAACATTGGAAGGCCTGTACAATATGCGGGTTGGGATCCTTCTGAAGGCGGGCATACATGGGTTTGTGACGGCTATGATGCAAATAACTACTTACATATGAACTGGGGATGGCAAGGTTCTGATGACGGATACTTTGACATCAATAACTTATTGACTACAAACGGAGGATTTAACCCATCTGTAAACCATGAAATTCTTACCGGTATTGTTCCTATGGCTACAAGTGCTATAGACGCCAGCGTAGCTTCTATAGCTTCTCCTGCAGGAGCGTACTGCAATAATAATTTTACGCCTTCCATCACTTTAAAAAACTTTGGAAGCAATGATCTTACATCTTGCACTATAAATTATCAAATTGATAACGGAGCTGTACAAACTCTAAACTGGACAGGTGACTTAGTTAGTCAGCAAAGCGTTGTGGTATCTTTACCAAATTACACATCGGCTGCGGGCTCGCACACGCTTACTTGTTACAGCAGCAATCCTAACAATGCAACAGATGCAAATACTTCAAACGACCAGTCGGTTACCTATTATAACGTAGGTTCTATGGCTGCCTTACCGGTTGTAGAAGGATTTGAAAGTGCTTCTACATTGCCAAGTTGGGCAATGTCTCATGCCGGCGCAACCGGCGGAGTTGACTGGTCGGTTACCAGCAATGCAGCAGCTACCGGTGTTAATTCTTTAATGATCGATAATATGAATAACATAGCGAACAATGCAAGTACTTTGCAAACATCAGCTTCTTATAACCTGTCTACATATAACTCTCCTGCATTATCATTTAAAGTAGCTTATCAGCAAACTACTGGTTCAAGTAATGACAGATTACAGGTATTTACTTCTACTGATTGTGGTGCAACCTGGGTTTCCAGAAGAGCTTTTACAAGTTCTTCTTTAGCAGCTCTTTCAGGTGGTCCCGGTACAGCGGTTTATATCCCAAGTTCTGCACAGTTTACCACTTATACAGTTAATATAAATGCTGTTGCAAGCAGTTCTAATGTTATGTTTAAATGGGTATTTACAGCAGGTACTTCAATGGGCAATGATTTGTATTTAGATGACATAAACATTGTTGATGCAGCTGCTACCGGAATTAAAAATATTGAAGCTGAAACAGGCTTAAATATTTACCCGAATCCATCATCAAGCAATGTTAACATTTCATTTAATTTAACCGAAAAACAAAATGTATCTGTTAATGTAGTTGATATGTTAGGAAGAACAGTTGAATCAATGCCTTCTCAGCAATATGCAAGTGGAGAAACTGTTTTAACTATTGGAAATAAAACTTATCAGTCAGGTGTTTACTTTGTAAACATCAACATCAATGGACAACAAATTGCTAAAAAAATTATTATCGAATAAGAACATAACTAATCGCATAAAAAAACCCCGGTCAATTAAAATTGACCGGGGTTTTTACTTTTAAAGATTTTAGGATGCTTATCCAATACTTTTTTCTTTGTGTTTTTTTACCTGCGTGCGCAAAGCATCAATAGCAGTATCTACAGCTTCTTCAAAAGAAGTGCATTGTTTTTTTGCAAACAACGGATTACCACTAAGGTGCAATTTTATCTCGGCAGTTTTATTGGCCTGGTCTGCCGATTTTTCAACTTTTAGTGTTACATCAGTCCCGATAATTCCGTCATGAAACTGGGTTAGTTTATTTACTTTTTCGTTAATGAAATCAATTAACTTTTTGTCGGCATCAAAGTGCACAGATTGGATGTTAGTTGTCATGGTTTCTATTTTTTAGGTTATTAATTATGCTCTTGGATGAGCGTTTTTATACATTGACTTTAATTTCTCTATGGTATTATGAGTGTAGACTTGTGTTGCAGCCAAGCTTGTGTGACCCAACAAATTTTTGACAGACGTTATATCTGCGCCATTATTTAATAAATGTGTTGCAAAGCTATGGCGCAATACATGCGGGCTTTTTTTCTTTAGCGTGGTAATAGTATTCAACTCATTTTTCACTAAAAGATACACCCATTTATCGTAGATTTTCTTTCCATTTTCTTGGTAAAAAAGAAACTCGTTTGGCAGCTTGTTTTTTCCCTTTTCGGCGATATAGCTCTCAAGTATTTTTCTAAGGTCTTTCCCGAAAGGAATTGTGCGTTCTTTACTTCGCTTACCCATTACTTTTATTTCACCGTTATACAAATCAATATCCTTTTCAAGCAGGTTAACCAATTCTATACGCCTGATCCCGGTTTGGTAGAAGAGTTCCATAACTAATTCTTTTAACAATGCCTGGTAAGCAGATAAATCTGTACTTTTTGGCTGAGTTTGCAATAAATCCATTTTTGCTTCATCCACAAAAACAGGCAGCATCTTTGGTTTTTTTGGTAATTGTACGGTAATCAAAGGGTTTTTGGAAACAAGCTCGTTTCGTAAAAGAAATTTATAATAGCTTTTAACCGACGATATTTTGCGGTGAATGGTGATTATGCTTGTTTTTTTTTTTATAAATGAATGTATCCAGGTACGGATAAATTCAGGCTCAACATTTTGCGGAGCGTTGGCCTCAAATTGGGTTTCTATAAATAGTTGAAATTCTGTAAGGTCGTTCTGGTAAGCAGTGCATGTGTTTTCGGCATATCTTTTTTCGAAAGTGATGTAATTAATAAAATCCTGTATATGCCAACCCATCATAATAAATAAGGCTTAATCTAATACCGAAGTTACTACTAATTTTGGTATTAAATTAAGCCCGTAAATATATTTTAAAGAAGATTAAAGACTAATCTTCTAATAAACCTTGTTGAAGCCTGTTTTTGTAAACAGCTTTAATCATACCTTGGCGGCGTTTGATCGATTTTTTGGTGAATTTTTGACGTTCGCGCAATTCTTTAACAACGCCAGTTTTTTCAAATTTCTTTTTGAATTTTTTCAGCGCTTTTTCTAAAGTATCGCCTTCTTTTAATTGTACTATCAGCATTTTGTTTTTTGTTTAAGGGTGGCAAATGTAGTGTTATTTTTTGTTCTATGAAATTATTTTACACAAAAAACCCCGAAGTTTTTACGCAACGGGGCTTTTTTCATCAACTAACTACACAAACAAATTATTTTTTACCGCCTTTTTTACCTTTGGCAGCTTCTTCTTCTTCTACTTTTTTAAGAGAATCAGCTTTTGCAACTTGTGCAACTGAATCAGCTTTTGCAGCTTCTGCAGCTTTCATAGCTTCTTCAGCTTTTGCAATTGAATCAGCTTTTGCTACTTGTGCAATTGAATCAGCTTTTGCTTTTTCTTTTGCTTCGATTTCTGCTTTGCTAGGACCACAAGCTACGAACATTGATGTAGCTAATGCTGCTACTGCTAAAATTGAAATTGATTTTTTCATGTTTTGTGTTTTTATTGGTTTTTTATTTGTTTTTTGATTTTACTTTTTTTCTTCAACTTTCACTAAAGAGTCTGATTTCTTATTGTCCTTTTTTAAACTGTCCATTTCAGAAGCAATATCTTCTTTAATGGTATTTTTAATAGAATCAGCCTCCATTTTCATTTTTTCTTCTTCCGCCTTTTTACTGGCTTCAGATTGACCGCAAGACATAAAAAAACCTGTCATTAAAGCTATAAGTACTATAGAAATTGTTTTTTTCATCGTCCTGTTTTGTGCGTTTACGTACATATATACCGGTTGAAGAAAAAAGTAACCCGGATTTTTATTTATTTTTTATTTTTAAAATTAACTAATTGATAATCATTTATTTAATTTTCAATTATCAATAAATTCTCAACTGTAATTTGTGCATTTTAAATCTGTAATTTTGGATTTTTATGATCGGACACAAACTTATTAAATGGTATAAACAAAACAAGCGCGACCTGCCCTGGCGAAATACTACCGATCCTTACAAAATATGGTTATCTGAAATTATTTTGCAGCAAACCCGCGTCGCACAGGGCATGCCTTATTACCTGAATTTTGTACGTGAGTTCCCTACCGTTTTTGACCTGGCTAAGGCACCCGAGCAAAAAGTATTAAAATTGTGGCAGGGCCTGGGCTATTATTCACGGGCACGTAACCTGCATGCTGCTGCAAAAGAAATCGTCAAAAACTATAACGGCGTTTTCCCCACTGAATTTGAAGAATTAAAAAAACTTAAAGGCGTTGGCGATTACACAGCTGCAGCTATTGCCTCTTTTTGCTTTAATAAGCCACAAGCGGTTGTAGACGGCAATGTGTACAGGGTTTTATCGCGTTTGTTTGCTATAGATACCCCCGTGAATTCAAGTGAAGGGAAAAAGCAATTTGCCCAGCTGGCCCAGGAGCTACTGGATAAGAACAATGCGGGTATATATAACCAATCCATTATGGAATTTGGCGCTTTATATTGCACACCACATAATCCAAATTGCGAAGCTTGTGTTTTTAATACTACCTGCCTCGCCGGTTCTGCCGGAAAGGCGATCAATTATCCGGTAAAAATTGCCAATAAAAAAATAACTACCCGCTATTTTGAATATTTCGTCATTATTTGTAATACCAACACATATACTCAGCAGCGCACAGAAAGCGATATTTGGAAAAACCTGCACCAATTTCCTTTGCTTGAGCATACCGAAAAAATGGATAACCCGGTGGTTTTAGAGCAAATGAAAAAAGAAATCCTGCGAACAAAATCCAATAACTTCAAAATTCTAAAACAAACCGCTTATAAAAAACATCAGCTATCACATCAAACCATTCATGCGCGTTTTACATATGTGGAAGTCAAAAAATTTGATCAAACAGCGTACAAACAAATTGCTTTAAAGCAGCTTAAAAAATTACCCTTTCCTATATTAATTGCCAATGAAATTTCAGCTTTTGAAAGTGCCCTTAAAAACGAATAATTTGATGTTTTTATTTTTATTTACGGAAAATAGCTATATTCGTAAACCAAATTTTTGGGGATGAAAAATATTTATATACTACTTCTTGTTTTGTGCTCGATGGCACTAAAGTCTCAAACTCTTTTTTGGGCTGAAACATTTGGCGTAGGAACTACCTGCGGTGCTAACCAGGGAACTCTGGCTAATGGATTTGTAACTCCTAACGGCAGCTGGGGTACCACGCAAACAGGTGTAAATGATGCTTTTGCCAATGTTTGGTACGTTAGCCAAACCGAAGGCGGGAACAGAGCACTGGGTTCTTGCGGAAAAGGTTGCCTAGACAGTGCGGGCCTTATAGACCGCACTTTACACATTAGTAACGTTCCGGGTTCTCCTTTTTCAGCTCTTTGCCCAACAGGCGATTGCGGGGCAAAGTACGATCCGGGTGTAGGAAATAACAGGGTTAGAACACATACACGAATAGAATCTCCCGTTATTAGCTGTGTTGGAAAAGCGGGCATAAACCTGCAATTTGACGCGATCATAAACGGTCGCGCCGGCGACTCGCTTACTCTTTGGTATTTCGACGGAGCCGTTTGGAATGTGGTGGGCGTACCTCCGGTTACTGCAACTTGCAGCCCTTCACCTAACGATACTGAAGGTGTTTGGGCAACATACGCCTATGTTCTTCCTGCTACTGCCGATAACAATGGTGCTATAAGAATAGGCTATGAATGGGTAAATAATGATGACGGAGCAAGCAGCAACCCTTCTGCGGCTATTGATAACATTAAAATGTTAGCCAACACACTGGGCTCAGGCCCATCTACGCTTACCATAACAATCGTTCCGTACGATACCGTAAGCACTGTTCCGCTTTATTGTACAAATATTCCATATCATTTTACAGGCCGTGCAAACCCTGGCCCTATATTGTTCTATAACTGGGAGAGCTATTCGTCGGTTCCGGGTTCAAATGCAACTTTCAACCCTAACCCGCCATACCAAAACGGTGTAGACGTTACATTTCCTGTAACCGGTACATATACGTTGGTAATGACTGCTAACAGCCAGTTCAACGGGATAGACTCTAATCAGATTATTGTATATGTGCAGCAAACTCCAACGGTTAACGTCACCCCCTTAAACCCAACTGTTTGTTTGAACGGAACGGGAACGGTGCTCTATGCGACGGGTGCATCTACTTATACCTGGACCTCTACAACGCCTGTCTTACCTCCTACTTACCTGGATGCTAACGGAGACAGTGTAAATGTTAACCCTGTGCCAACTCCAAGCAACGTGGTTACTTATACCGTTGTAGGAACAGCCTCTCTGGTGCCTACCTATACAGCAGGCTGTGTATCATTGCCAACTCCAATTACGGTTACCATTACCCCTCCCCCAACCCCGCATTATTCAATCACCCCGGATACTATTTGTAATGGTTCGCACGCTATTTTAGCTGTAACCGGTATGCCGATAACGACAACCTATACCTGGAGTGCCACAAACATTAACGGTGGTGTAGGTACCAATTCGGGCTCTTCCGCGCAGGTCACGCCCCATTATACGGGCGTAGTTGACACAACATTTAGTTACACATCCAGTCTTGCAGTGCCCGGATGCCCGGCTTATCTGCCACATACGCTTAATGTAGTCGTAAGGCCAACGCCTACGGTTACACCGGTTTCAGATACAGCAGATAATTGCAACCACATGGGAGCCATACTGTCTGTTACAAGCACGCCGGTTAGCGCATCAACTACATATAGCTGGTCGCCAAGCATTCATTTATCCAGCACAACCGGAAGCACAGTTACAGCTACGCCAACAGTAGCCACAAAATATTACGTCACCTCAACATTAAACGGGTGTACCAGTAACAAAGATTCTGTTATGGTTTTAATAGGAGATACAACGTATGCCTCTATCAGCAGCGAATACCAGATTATTTGCAGCGGACAAAAAAATCAATTTATTGCTTACCCGCAAAACAATCTATTAAATAATACATATACATACAGCTGGCAGCCACAGCCTTTGGTTTCTTCCAGTATTGGTGGCGATACGGTAGTTGTTCAGCCAACCATCAGCCCGGGCACGATTTATACATTAACCGTTCATGGAACCTGCGTGAAACACAATGTGGCAACCTATGAAATTACGGTAAATAACTGTACTATGCCGAATGTGAGTTTTTCGGCTAACACACATACCATATGTGTACACCATTGTATTACATTTAAAGATTCTACCCAATACACCAGCACAAAACCATTGTTTTATAGCTGGGTTTTTGTAGGCGGATCTATCAGTCCTGTTCCGGGGTCTACGGTGGATGTTGACACCCTTTTCTATGAAATGACAGATACCTTGCCATTAAAACCGGTTAAAGTATGTTACCAGGTAAATAGCTTGTTAAATGCAAACGGATATTACCCGGTAATTGAAACGGTAACAAACGGCATAGGGCAAACCCGTACATTTATTGACAGTGTCCGCGTAGATCCGGGACCAACTGCCAACGCCGGGCCTAACCAAACAATAAATGAAGGTACGCCAACAACCATAACAGGAGCAGCCAGCTCGGGCTATGCGCAAATTACAACCTATCATTGGACACAGTCTGATTCGAGTGCTATGTCATGTACAACTTGTCTTAATCCGGTTGTAACACCTACTACTACTACGCAATACACGCTAACAATTACAGATAACAACGGCTGTCAAAGTACAGACTCTATGACCATATATGTAGACGTGGTTTGTAAAGATGTATTTATTGCTACTGCCTTTTCGCCTAATGGCGATGGCATGAATGATATATTGCACGTTAAATCTAATTGCGGAATGACAAACATGTCGTTTAAAGTATTTGATCGTTGGGGCGAAAAAGTTTTTGAAAGTACAGACCCGGATTACGGATGGGACGGTACCTATAAAAATAAAGCAATGAACAGTGATGTATTTATGTACACGTTAGACGGTTATTTAAGTAGCGGCGTAGAAGTTAAGAAAAAAGGTAACGTTACATTAATGAGATAAAGACATGAAAAGATTTTTACTTTTTACCATACAATTATTATTTATTGTTCAGGCAAAGTCTGTGTTTGCACAAGACCCGCATTACTCTATGTATATTGAAACCCCCGTAAACGTTAACCCGGCCTTATGCGGTGTTGCCTACGATGTTAGAGTTATTGCAAACTATCGTAGCCAATGGCAAAGCGTATCCACGCCTTATAAAACATATGGCGCAACAGCTGAATTTGCTATAAAGCATCAAAAAACCAAAAAAGCATACCTTACAACCGGATTAAATATTTACCAGGATGTTGCAGGAAGCGGAAACTTCAGCCAGCTGCACATTGGGGCTATTTTAGGTGTGGTAGTAAGCACAGGCGCAAACAGCAAATTATCTTTTGCAGGAACGGGCTCTTTTGACCAACGCAGGGTTACAACCGGAGGCTTTCAGTGGGAAAACCAATATAACGGGTATCAATACGACCCATCTATACCGGGAGAATCAGTGCCTGCCAACCAGGTTAATTATGCTGATTTTGGCGCGGGTGTGAATTATCATTTCAGTAAAAGTACGCAATACATCAGTTCTGCCGATGGAAACAGGATTGACATTGGTTTTGCTGTTTACCACGTAAATACGCCGCTTACTTCTTTTTACAGCACCGGCGAAACACAATACATGAAATATTCGGGTAATGTAAGCATTGCTATAGCACTACCAAAAGCAAAGGCTAACATTATACCAAGCGTGTTATTTTTATCGCAAGGGCCGTCTATTGAAGTTAACGCAGGTATTATGTTCAGGTATATTATTTCAGAAGCCTCTAAACGTTCAACCACGGTTAAGCCAATGGCCATCTCGGCAGGAGCTTATTACCGCACAACCGATTCATTCATCCCACAAATATTATTTGAGTGGGATAAATACGCTGTAGGAGCAAGTTACGATCTGAACGTATCTAAGCTTACACCATACAGCAACTTACGTGGCGGCCTGGAAATTGTGTTGCGCTACGCCTGGAACCCGGGTTACGGAAAATCAACCGGCTTGGGTAACTCACCAAAATCAACACCTTATTTTAAATAATAAATTAATATTTTTGCAAACAAATTAACAAGATGGATTTACAAGGAATTATTTCAATTAGCGGAATGCCGGGACTTTTTAAAGTAGTTGGGCAAATGAAAAACGGTGTGATTGCAGAATCATTAACCGATAAAAAACGTTTCCCGGTTTACTCGCACCAGCAAATTTCTTCATTAGAAGATATCAGTATGTTTACTACCGGCGATAACAAGCCTGTGGCCGACATTATGAAAGCTATTTATGATAAAGAAAAAGGCGGCGCAAGCATTGATCATAAAGCTGACGAAAAACAAATTGTGGCGTATTTTGAAAGCGTTTTACCGGATTATGACAAAGAACGCGTACATGCTTCAAACATGCGTAAATTATTCAACTGGTACAATGCTTTACAGCAAACAGGTAATCTTAAATTGAAAGAAGAAAACAAAGACGCTTCTGAAGAAAAGCCTAAAGTACATGCAGAAGAAAAGCCTAAAAAAACACCTGCAAAACATAAGCCTGACACTACCAAAGTTGCTACCAGCAAAGGCGTTAAAAAAACAGCCGGGGTTAGAAAAACCGGAGTAGCTTAAAAACAGCTTGCAATAATCAGTAAACAGATCTACTTAAAATCCCGTTATGGCAACATTTTCGGGATTTTTTTATTCCTGTCACCGTAAGGAATGAAGCGATTTTGCGTTAGGGATTGCAACGAAAATCCTTTTATTGTAACCAATAAAAGATTGGAGTGAAAAGCCCGCCGCTGAAATGCTTAGTTTTTCACTAAGCATATAGCTAAACCAAATTAAACAACTAAAACGATTAGCTAAATCAGCGAACGCCCAAATAAATTAGTGGCTTATCTACATTTTTAACGCTACAAAATCGCTATATTTGTATAGTATTTAATTAAGCTTTTTTACCATGGATAACGTTGTGGATGTAGAAAAAAATTTCAACTCTAAATTAGAGAAGAATGATTTTGTGGAACCTAAAGACTGGATGCCCGAAAATTACCGCAAACATTTAATTCGGCAGATCTCTCAGCACGCACACAGCGAAATTATTGGTATGCTACCCGAAGGTAACTGGATCTCGCGCGCACCAAGCCTTCGATCTAAAATTGTACTGCTTGCTAAAGTACAAGACGAAGGCGGCCACGGACTATATTTATATACGGCTGCCGAAACCCTTGGTGCAAGCCGCGATGAGCTTTTGGGTGCTCTTCATACAGGCAAGGCAAAATACTCTTCTATCTTTAATTATCCTACGCTTACCTGGGCCGATATAGGCGCTGTAGGCTGGTTGGTTGATGGCGCTGCTATTATGAACCAGGTTATGTTACAACGCACATCATATGGCCCTTATAGCCGTGCTATGATCCGCATTTGCAAAGAAGAAAGCTTTCATCAAAGACAAGGGTATGAAATTATGTGCCGCTTATGCTTTGGAACTGCAGAGCAAAAAGAAATGGCACAGGACGCTTTAAACCGCTGGTGGTTTCCTACCATGATGATGTTTGGGCCGCCTGATAAAGATTCGCCTAACAGCGAACAGGCTATTAAATGGCGCATTAAACGTGAAACAAATGATGAGCTTCGCCAAAAATTTGTAGATAGAACGATTGAGCAAGTACAATTTTTAGGCCTTACCGTTCCTGATAAAAATTTAAAATGGAACGAAGACAAGAAAGGCTATGATTTTTCTGAGCCAAACTGGGAAGAATTTTACAACGTAATTAAAGGTAACGGCCCGTGTAATAAAGAGCGCCTGGAAGCCAGGAACAAAGCGCATGCCGAAGGTGCGTGGGTACGCGAAGCAGCCATGGCCTACGCTGAAAAGAAGAAAGAAAATATAGCAGCATAATCAGACAATCAGATAATTAATAATTCGACAACTCGACAAATGAATAAAGATTCTCAAGGCCCGTTATGGGAAGTATTTGTACAAAAAAAAGCCGGCCAGCCTTTTGTGCATTGCGGCAGTTTACACGCATACGATAAAGAGATGGCTTTGGAAAACGCCCGCGATTTATACACACGCCGCAGCGAAGGCTCTGCTTTATGGGTAGTGCCTGCAAACGCTATTGTGGCAAGTTCTCCGGAAGATATTGGCCCTTTCTTTGAGCCGGCAAATGATAAAGTTTACCGTCACCCAACATTTTATCAAATCCCGGAAGGAGTTAAATACATTTAAGTATGACCACCCAAGAAGCATTATTTAAATACACCCTTCGTTTAAGCGATAACAGTTTAATATTAGCACAACGCTTGTCTGAATGGACCTCTAAAGGCCCGTTTTTAGAAGAAGATTTGGCGCTAACCAATATTGCTTTAGATATTTTAGGCCAGGCAAATTCCTTATTGGAGTATGCAGCCAAAACTGAAGGCAAAGGCAGGACATCTGATGACCTTGCATTTTTCCGCAACGAGCGCGAGTTTTATAATACACTGTTGGTTGAACAACCAAACGGAGATTATGCACAAACCATTTTACGTCAATGCCTGATCGATAATTTTGATTTGCTTTTTTACCAGGAGCTTGCCAAAAGCAAAGATGAAACTTTAGCGGCTATTGCGGCAAAATCTATAAAAGAAATTACCTATCATGTAAGGCATACATCATCTTGGGTAGATCGTTTTGGTAACGGAACCGAAGAAAGCCATACCCGCATACAAAATGCACTAAACGAACTATGGCGCTTTACGGATGAGCTTTTTGAAATGAATGAAGTTGACGCTTTATTATTGAAAGAAAATATTGCCGTTGATTTATCTGCATTAAAACCTGCCTGGAAAAAACAGGTAGAAGCTACTTTAGAGAAAGCCGGATTGAAACTACCTGAAGTTGTTTTTATGCAAACAGGCAGCCGTAACGCAAAGCATACTGAGCATTTGGGTTATATATTGGCAGAAATGCAGTATTTACCCAGAATGTATCCTGCGGCTAAGTGGTAGTAGCGATTAGAAATTAGTTAATAGTCAGCTTATCCCTATGAAAAAACTTTTTGCTCTATATTTTTTCTTTTCTGTCCAGATAATTTTTTCACAAAGTTATTCGTATCAAATTGCTTTATTAAAGTATAATGGTGGCGGAGACTGGTATGCCAATTTAGAAACTTCGCTTCCTAATCTTATAAAATTTTGTAACGAAAATCTTAAGACCAACATCAATCCTGAGCAAGCTATTGTAGAAGTTGGCAGCAATGAACTTTTTAACTATCCTTTAGTTCATATTACCGGCCATGGCAATATTATTTTCAGCGATGCGGAAGCACAGAACCTTCGTAAATATTTAACGGGAGGAGGATTTCTAGAGATCTCTGACAATTACGGACTGGATAAATTTATTCGCCTGCAAATGAAAAAAGTTTTTCCGGAACTGGATTTTGTTGAATTACCGTTTGATTATCCCATCTATCACCAAAAATATAATTTTGATAAAGGCTTACCTAAAATACACGAGCATGATAATAAATCTCCGCAGGGATTTGGTATTATTTATAAAGGGCGTTTAGTTTGCTTTTATGATTATGAATGCGATTTAGGCGACGGCTGGGAAAGCTACGAAGTACATAAAGACAGTGAAGATGCTCATGAAAAAGCGTTGAAAATGGGAGCTAATATCTTGTCGTATGCTTTTTTAAATGCAGCATATAAATAAAAAGTTAAAAATTATTATTTAGTATCCCGGATAAACAACAAGGCATATTTATTGTAACCTTTGCACTATAAAATGAAAAAGTTCTTAATCTATATTTTTTTATGTTTGGGGCTGGTGACTCCGCTTTTTGCCCAGGAAGATACACTTTCTATCACACCGGAAGTTCCTTTAAAAGAAGGCGTTTATCTTTCGTTTAAAGATTTGCAAACCAATAATCCGCTTACGAAAGAGAACATATCTTCGGATGCAGATAAATCACAGTCTGATTTTATCAGCAAAACCTTAACCAATTACAAAGAAATTATTTTCAAATATAAAGGCTCGCAATATCGCGCCGACGTTAGTAAAATATGGGGCTACTGCCAAAATGGAACGATATACATTAATTTTAAAGGGCAGTTTTGCAGGGTGCCTATGTTTGGCAATATTTCGCATTTTTTTGCTACGGTTGTTGTAACTACTTATGTTAGCAATTATGGAGGTTACGGCGGCGGCTTTTATGGTGGCGGTATGGGCATGTATGGCCCGTCGGTGCCGGTTAAACAAAATGAAACGCACCAGTTTTTATTGGATTTTAAAACGGGAGAAATCAACGAATGTACACCTGCTTATTTAGAAAGTCTTTTAAGTCGTGATATCAAATTATACGCTCAATACATGGATTTGAAACGTAAAAAACGTAAAGAGCTGATGATCCTTTATATCAGGAGATACAATACCAATCATCCTGTCGTGTTCATGGATCCGCAATCAGGGCAATAATTTTAGTTCTAGCTTCTATAAAATTACAAAGGAATATTCCCGTGTTTCTTTTTAGGTAATTTTTCTGCTTTATTCTCCAGCATTTTAAATGCTTTGATCAATTTCTCACGAGTCTGCTCAGGTTTAATGACCTCATCTACAAAACCACGTTCTGCCGCACGATACGGATTAGCAAACATATTTTGGTATTCAGCTTCTTTTTCTTTCCACTTCCCGTCTTTATCAGCAGCGCCCGCAATTTCATTTTTAAAGATAATTTCGGCAGCGCCTTTAGCACCCATTACGGCAATCTCTGCCGAAGGCCATGCATAATTCATATCTGCACCAATGTGCTTGCTGTTCATTACATCATACGCTCCGCCATAAGCTTTACGCGTAATAACGGTAATGCGCGGAACAGTGGCTTCACTAAATGCGTATAAAAGTTTTGCCCCATTGGTAATAATGGCATTCCACTCCTGGTCGGTGCCCGGTAAAAAGCCAGGAACATCTTCAAATACTAATAAGGGAATATTAAAGCTATCACAAAAACGCACAAAACGCGCAGCCTTCGTGCTAGCGTTGATATCCAATACACCGGCCAATACAGCAGGCTGATTGGCTACAATACCAATACTTCTGCCGGCAAGTCGTGCAAAACCGACAACAATATTTTCAGCAAAATGTTTATGCACTTCTAAAAAGCTATCTGTATCGGTTACTCCGCTAATTACTTCGCGGATATCATACGGTTGGTTTGCATTTTGAGGAATAATGGAATTTAATTCTTTCCTTAATTCGCTTCCGTTATTTTCATAGGGAAGAGCAGGTGCATCTTCTTCGCAGTTTTGGGGGACATAGCTTAAAAGTTGTTTCACATGATTAATACATTCAATCTCATTTGCGCAGGCAAAGTGGGTAACACCGCTTTTTGTGGCGTGTGTCATAGCTCCGCCTAATTCTTCAGAAGTTACTTCTTCGTGTGTTACCGTTTTTACAACATTTGGCCCGGTAACAAACATATAGGATGTGTTTTCTACCATTAAAATAAAATCGGTAATGGCAGGACTGTAAACGGCCCCTCCTGCACAAGGCCCCATAATAGCTGATAATTGCGGAATAACTCCGCTTGCGCGCACATTACGGTAAAATATATCGGCATACCCGCCCAAAGAAACAACACCCTCTTGTATACGTGCGCCACCACTGTCGTTTAAACCGATAACAGGTGCGCCGTTCTTCATGGCAAGATCCATTATTTTACAGATCTTTTCAGCATGGGTTTCAGATAAGGATCCGCCAAATACGGTAAAATCCTGGGAGAAAACATATACCAGCCTTCCGTTAATAGTACCATAACCGGTAACTACGCCGTCGCCCAAATATTTTTCTTTTTCTAAACCAAAGTCGTTACTGCGATGCGTAACCAGCATGCCAATTTCTTCAAAGCTGGCATCGTCCAGTAAAAAGTGTATACGCTCGCGCGCTGTTAACTTGCCTTTTTTGTGCTGAGATTCTATACGTTTTTCGCCTCCACCCAATTTGGCCTCGGCTATTTTTTGTTCTAATCCTTTGATCTTGTTTTCCATGGAATTTATTATGTCGTAAAAATAAGAATTAAGTCATTCAAAAGGGCAGATTTAATATGGAAAAGCCGGTACAAATTTAACTAAACAAAAAAGCTGCCTCATTTTCACGAGACAGCTTTCTTTTTGCATTTATTTACTATTAACTACTTCTTTTTATCGTCGTCTTTCACTTCTTCAAAGCTAACATCTTCTACGTGGTCGTTCTTAGCTTCTTCAGTATGTGCTTGCCCGTCTGGAGCAGGCCCGCCTTGTTGCTGTTGAGCGTTCATGGCTGCATACAATTCCTGAGAGGCAGCTTCCCAGGCTTTATTCAATTCAGCTAACGAGCTGTCGATTTTAGCCAGGTCTTTCGAAGCATGTGCTTCTTTCAGGTCTTTTAAAGCAGACTCGATCGGAGCTTTTTTCTCAGCAGGAATCTTGTCTCCATAATCTTTCAATTGTTTTTCAGACTGGAAGATCGAACCATCCGCTGCATTGATCTTTTCAGCTTCTTCTTTCGCTTTTTTATCTGCATCCGCATTTGCTTCTGCTTCGCGTTTCATTTTTTCGATCTCCTCTTTGCTTAGGCCTGATGAAGCTTCGATGCGAATGTTTTGCACTTTGCCTGTAGCTTTATCTTTTGCCGATACGCTTAATATACCGTTAGCATCGATATCAAAACTCACTTCAATTTGAGGCACACCGCGTGGTGCAGGCATAATGCCATCCAAATTGAACTGTCCGATGGTACGGTTATCTTTTGCCATTGGGCGCTCGCCTTGCAACACGTGTAATTGTACGCTTGGCTGGTTATCGCTAGCAGTAGAGAATGTTTCTGTTTTTTTGCTTGGAATGGTTGTATTCGATTCGATCAGTTTTGTAAATACGCCGCCGTAGGTTTCAATACCTAAAGAAAGCGGAGTTACGTCTAATAACAACACATCTTTTACATCTCCTGTTAAAACACCGCCCTGGATAGCAGCTCCGATAGCCACTACTTCGTCCGGGTTAACACCTTTGCTCGGCGCTTTCCCAAAGTATTTTTCAACCGCAGCCTGGATAGCTGGGATACGGGTTGAACCACCCACTAAAATAATTTCGTCGATATCTGAGTTTGATAAGCCTGCGTTTTTCATGGCAGATTTACAAGGTTCGATCGTACGTTGAATTAAGCTGTCAGCTAATTGCTCGAATTTTGCACGCGTTAAGGATTTTACCAAGTGTTTTGGAATTCCATTAACAGGCATAATGTACGGCAGGTTAATTTCAGAAGCTGTAGTGCTTGATAATTCTATTTTAGCTTTTTCGGCAGCTTCTTTTAAGCGTTGTAAGGCCATTGGGTCCTGGCGTAAATCAATGCCTTCATCTTTTTTAAATTCGTCGGCCAACCAGTCAATAATAACCTGGTCAAAGTCGTCACCACCTAAGTGTGTATCACCATCGGTAGATTTTACTTCAAAAACTCCGTCGCCAAGCTCAAGAACCGAAACGTCGTGCGTACCACCACCGCAGTCAAACACCACAATTTTCATTTCTTTGCCTTTTTTATCCATACCGTAGGCCAAAGCCGCGGCTGTAGGTTCGTTGATGATACGGCGCACTTTTAAGCCTGCAATTTCGCCTGCTTCTTTAGTAGCCTGGCGTTGCGCATCGTTAAAATAAGCAGGTACTGTAATAACTGCCTCGGTAACTTCCTGGCCCAAGAAATCTTCAGCCGTTTTTTTCATTTTTTGCAAAATGATGGCAGAAATTTCCTGTGGTGTGTATTTACGGTCGTCAATTTCTACACGTGGGGTATTATTTTCTCCTTTTACAACGGTATATGGCACACGTTTAACTTCTCCGGCAACTTCATCATAAGTATGCCCCATGAAACGTTTAATTGAATAAACTGTTTTTTTAGGGTTGGTAATGGCCTGACGTTTGGCAGGATCTCCTACCTTACGTTCTCCGCCTTCTACAAATGCTACAACCGATGGGGTTGTGCGTTTTCCTTCATTGTTTGCTATCACAACCGGCTCACTGCCTTCCATAACAGATACGCAGCTGTTGGTTGTTCCTAGATCTATTCCTATAATTTTAGACATAATTTATTGTATTTTAATTCGCAGTTAAAAAGCAATGATTGTGCCAATAAAGGCACGGGAGGAAAAATATGACAAACTGTCGTTTTTTTGGTTAATTGCAGGGCGGAAGCACGTTCAGGTGGTTCAAAAACCTGAGTTTACAGGTTTGTTTATTTGCCGCAAGGGTGTCTAAGGCAATATCACTAACGGCTCTTTGCATAACGATCTGGTGGCGGCATGAAAACACCCCTACCCCCCCATTTATATTGGTATAATTTGCTTTGCTTTGAGACAGGGAGGTTGACGAATTAACCTGGTTATACAGTGCAACATCTACCCCACCTGCGCTAAGCACAAATTGTACGTAGTTTAAATTGCGGGTTGTATTAGGATCTACCGGTATGGTATTAGCAATCTGGGCTAAAAGCGAAGTTCCAATGTACGTAAAATCTTCGCGCGAGCCGCCCATACTGGGCGTAGACGGGCTGGGATAAAGTGTACCCAAACCAATCGTTGCCGTTTTTTGAGCATTTGAGCCTCCGTTATTATCTGTATAAATAAGCTGCATATCCAAACTACATACTCCTGAATTTGCCGGAGAATTGTATACACAGGTTACTTGTCCGCCGTTTCCAGGCACAATGTTCATTTTAAAAGATGGCTGGTAATTGCTTTGTAAATAATTAAAAGGCGTTGATGGCGCCAATAATTGAAACGCCCCTATTAATCCTGTTTGCGCAGTGAATTCTTTGCCGGTTTTATTGTTATGGATAACCAGTTTATAAACGGCCATAGAATCATTTGCATAAAGTCTGTGATTGGTTTTAAAAACACGTTCATTTGCGCTAAAAATGCCTGTGCTGGCAGTAAGCAAAGTGTCTGTTAAAACAATCTCTTTAACACTGCTGGCGGGTTGATCTACTGAAATCTGATACCCGTTTTTCCAACGTTCTAAAGTAACTTTTAAATCTCCGTGATTAAAGTAAACTGAATCGGGGTTTGATGCAAAAGTATAGGCATTGCCTTCGCCTTCAAAAACGCGCTCGATACGAATGTAGTGAATAGGATCATCCTGATCTAACAAGCCATATACGCTTACCATTTCCTTGTAAGGTGCAAGCAGATTGAGCTTATTGCTACATCCTGCAAAAAGAGCAAAAACAATTGCTATAAAAAGTATCTTCCTTCCCATGATTTGTCAAAATTAAGTTTTTTATCGGTTCAAAAAATTTATAGCTACTTTTGTTTTATAAGTGGTCGGTTTTAACAAATAAGTGGTTATGTCTACAGCAAAAAAAGAATTTAAAAAGGTAACGACACACTCTTTACAGGAAATGAAGCGTGCGGGAGAAAAAATTGCCATGCTTACCGCGTATGATTATACAATGGCAAAAATTTTAGACGCCGCAGGCATTGATGTGCTTTTGGTAGGAGACAGTGCCAGCAACGTTATGCACGGCCACGAAACAACCCTTCCCATTACCTTGGATGAAATGATCTACCACGCAGCATCGGTGGTTCGCGCTGTTGACAGGGCTTTGGTAATTGTTGACCTTCCTTTTGGCACCTACCAGGGCAACTCCAAAGAAGCCTTAAAATCTGCCATCAGCATTATGAAAGAAAGTGGCGCACATGCCGTAAAACTGGAAGGCGGAAATGAAATTAAAGAATCTATAGAACGTATATTGACCGCCGGGATACCGGTAATGGGACATTTGGGGCTTACTCCGCAATCTATTTACAAATTTGGCACCTACAATGTAAGGGCAAAAGAAGAAGAAGAAGCTAAAGAACTTCTTGCAAACGCGCATGTGCTTCAAAAAGCCGGCTGTTTTGCTTTAGTTTTAGAAAAAATTCCGGCAAAATTAGCCGCACAGGTTGCCAGCGAGCTTACAATTCCTGTTATTGGTATTGGCGCCGGTAATGGTGTAGACGGGCAAGTGCTTGTTACACATGACATGATGGGTATGACTTATGAATTCAATCCTCGTTTTTTAAGAAGGTACTTAAATTTGTATGATGACATGAAAGGCGCAACCGAACGTTACATTCATGATATAAAAACAAAAGATTTTCCGAACGATAAAGAACAATATTAATATGAGCAACCCGGTAAAAGAGTTTAATGAGTATCGTTCTAAAATGAACGACCTGATACTAAGTAAAGATAACCTGGTAATAAAGCGCTTGTTCAATTTAGATTCCAATACATATACGGCCGGGGCACTGGATGTTAAAACAAAAGAGCTGCTAGGACTTGTTGCCAGTATGGTGTTGCGTTGTGATGACTGCATTAAATACCACCTGGAAAAATGCCACGAAGCGAAGGTAACCACCGAACAACTGTATGAAACATTTGCTGTAGCCAATATTGTAGGCGGCACCATTGTTATACCACATACACGCCGTGCAGCAGAGTTTTGGGAAGCTTTGCAAACAAATTAATGCAATTACCTGACGAAAAAATAGAACAAATTATTTCGCAAAAAATATTTGAGCTTACGCATAAAAAAATTTCCTCGCAGGAAGAAGAGCTTATAGACAGTGGCATTTTGACATCAATAACCTTAGCAGAACTCGCAGTTGCTTTAGAAAAAGAATTAGCTGTGCCTATTTCGTTTATGGAAATTACGGCGGGTAATTTCAAATCTGTTGATTCAATAAAAAAACTAATCCTTACAAAATGAAGCTGATCTTATTATATGTTATGGCTGTGCTGTATGTAGCTGCGGGCATTTATCATTTTGTAAATCCAAAAATGTACCAGCGCATTATGCCAACCTATCTGCCCTGGCACCTGCCATTAGTATACATTAGCGGCGTTTGCGAAATTGTTTTTGGCTTATTATTAATTCCTGAAAGTACAAGGCCTGTAGCCGCTTGGCTGGTAATTGCGTTGCTGGTAGCTGTATTTCCGGCAAACATACAAATGGCTGTAAATTTTTATCAGAAGCATAAACCAACTTTATGGATCGCCATTTTAAGATTGCCTTTGCAGCTTGTTTTAATTTACTGGGCATGGATTTATACTAAAAAGTAAATCATGTATTTTGACGTAGCAGGCAAAATCTTTAAAGAAGAAAATACCGAAGCTGATAAAATTGCTTTTGTGGCTGCAGATTTAGCTATAAGCTGGAGCGAGTTAAAAAATCTTTCAGATAAAATTTGCGAAACATTGGATAAAGCTGGTGTTGTAAAAAAACATCCCGTTTTGGTTTATGGCGATAAGGAGGCATTTTTTTTAGCTGTTATACTCTCTTGTTATAGAATGAGTTTGCCGTTCATTCCTGTAAATAATTCATTACCTAAAAACAGAATAGAAAAAATAATTGAGCAAACACAAAGCCGGGTAATGATTGTTTGTGGAAATTATGAAAACGTTCCTGAAATGCCTGTTATCCTAAAAGAAGATCTAAGCATTTATAAAAAAGAAATTGTAAATTTTTCAAATGTTATAGACGCAGCCTATATCTTGTTTACCAGCGGCAGCAGCGGGGAACCGAAGGGCGTTATTATTTCTGAAGACAACCTAATTTCTTTTACAAAATGGTTTACAAAAGAATTTCCCGTAAATAAAGAAACTGTTTTTATAAACCAGGCAAGTTTTTTATTTGATATTTCTTTGCCAGATTTTTTCGGCACGCTGCAAACAGGCAGCACTTGCATCTTTAATACAAATGAGATCACTGCCAACACAAATTTATTCTTCAAAAGAATAAATACATACAAAGGTAATTACTGGAACTCGACTCCTTCGTTCATTACAAGATGTTTTGCAGATAAAAATTTAAACGCCGAGAACCTGCCGAACATTACACATTTTGTTCTTTCCGGTGAAAATTTATCGATTTCTCTTGTAAAAGAATTAAAATCACGTTTCCCGAAAGCAGCTGTCATCAACGCATACGGGCCTACAGAGACAACTATCTATGCTTCTTTTATGGAAGCTTCAGATATCTTATTAAGTGAAGACAGCCTACCTATTTGCAAAGCAGATGATACAACCATTCATTTAGATGATGAAGAAATTATCATTACAGGAAATGTTGGCATTGGATATCTGAATAAAGATGATCTCACAAAAGAAAAATTCATCTCTTACAAAAATAAAAGGGCATTTCGCACAGGAGATATAGCTTTTGTAAAAAATGGATACATCTATTATTCAGGCAGAAAAGATGATCAGATAAAATTGAATGGATACCGCATTGAACTAAATGAAATTAAACATGCGCTTGAATGTATTGATTTTATTGAACAGGCAGAATGCCTTCCTATAGTTATAGATGGAAAAGCAAAACGTTTGATCGCTTTTGTAAAAACAACAGAAGAAATAAATGTGCCTGAACTAAAGAAAATATTAGAAAAAGAATTGCCTATCTATATGATTCCTTCTGAAATAATTGCACAAAAAGAATTTCCTTATACTAATAGCTTTAAAACCGACAAACAAAAATTAATGGCTGACTATTTATCAGCCTGATTTTCTATTAAGAAAATTTCTTTTTGAAGGCCCTGTAATAGATCAGCGGGAACACCAACAAAGTCAGTATAGTTGCTGTTGTTAAGCCACCTATGATTACAATAGCCAAGGGGCGTCCGGTTTCGGAACCTATACCGGTTGAAAGCGCTGCCGGTAATAAACCAATTGCTGCCATTAAGGCTGTCATAACAACCGGGCGAATACGTGATTTTACACCTTCTTTAATGGCATCATTCATATTCATCTTGGCATCCAGGTTCTTCTTAAACACGGATATTAATATTACCCCGTTTTGAATACAAATACCAAATAGCGCAATGAAACCAATACCTGCCGAGATCGAAAAATTGGTATGCGTAATCATAAGCGCCCAAATACCGCCAATGATGGCAAACGGCACATTTATTAATACCAAGCCTGCATCTTTTCCGTTACCAAATAATACGTATAAAATAATAAATATTAATAGAAGACTTATAGGCACCACCTGCGATAAACGCTTAGATGCACGGCGCTGGTTCTCAAAATCACCGCACCATAAGATAGATTGTCCTTTAGGTAATGTTTTAATAGCTGCGTTCACTTTCTTTTGCGCTTCGGCAATCGTGCTACCCATATCGCGTCCACGGATAGAGAATTTTACCGCGCAAAAACGTTTATTATCATCACGGAAAATCAATAGCGGACCTGTGATGGTATAAATTTTCGCGATCTCTTTTAACGGAACCTTTGCGCCGTTAATTGTCGGAATCATAATGTTTGAAATTTCATTTTCAGAACGGCGATACTCTTTATAGAAACGAATACGCACATCGAATTTCCTGTTTCCTTCGTAGAATTGAGTAGCCGCTTTCCCGCCAATAGCCATTTCAATCACAGCGTTACAATCGGTTGTAGTAACACCAAACTGCGCCATTTTCACCTCATCTAATTCAATGCGTAATTCGGGCTGGCCAATATTTTTAATTACACCAAGATCTTCAATACCGTTTACGGTTTTAAGTATCTCATAAATTTTGTCTGCTTTTCCTTCAATAGCTGTAAGCTCATCGCCATATACTTTTACGGCAATTGAACCTTTTACACCCGATACAGCTTCTTCTACGTTATCCATAATAGGCTGAGAGAAGTTGAAATCGATACCCGAGAACACAGATAGTTTTTCCTGCATCTGTGAAATCAATTCTTCTTTGGTTACTTTTCCTTTCCACTCATCTTTAGGAAGCAGATCCACAAAAAACTCAACGTTATAAAAACCGGTTGGGTCGGTTCCGTCATTCGGACGGCCCGCCTGAGACATCACTTGTTTCACTTCCGGAAACTGCATGAAAACACGGCGCATTTTATTACTAAGCTCTACGCCTTTTTCTAAGGAAATACTTAAAGGAAGATTTGCACGTACATAAATGGATCCTTCATTTAACTGCGGTAAAAACTCCGACCCTAAAAAATTAAAACAGAAAAAGCCTACTACAACCGCCAGTCCGCCTATTGCACAGGTAAGACGCTTACGTTTAAAGGCTTTGTTAAACATTCTCATAATAACGTTGTCGAAGAAGTTTACAACCACGTTATGTTTTTCTTTTACGTTTTTATTCAGTAGGAAGCTGGCTAAAACAGGTACAAGAGTCAGTGTAAAAATTAATGCGCCTAATAAAGCGAAACCTAAAGTATATGCCAAAGGCGAGAACATTTTTCCTTCTACTTTTTCGAAAGAGAAGATAGGAAGCAAGCAGGTGATAATAATCAATTTAGAGAAGAAGATGGCTTTACCCATTTCTATACCGGTGCGTTTGATAAGGCCTAATTTGGCCATCTTATTAAAGCGTTCCATGCCTTCTTTATGCGCTTTATGGTCAAGCACCACAAACAATCCTTCCACCATCACAACAGCCCCGTCTATTATGATCCCGAAGTCAATCGCCCCCATCGAGAGTAAGTTCGCGCTCATACCTTTTAAGCGTAAACAAATAAATGCAAATAATAATGCTAATGGAATAATGATCGAAACGATAAGCGTAGTGCGCCAATCGGCCATAAAAAGAAACACGATAACGGTAACAAAAATAATTCCTTCAATTAAGTTGTGGATTACAGTATGCGTACAGAAGTTAATTAGGTTTTCGCGGTTATAGAACGTATTGATACGAACATCGCCCGTTAATATCTTATCGTTAAGCTCTTCAATCTTTGAATTTACAGCAGTGATAACCTGGCTGGGATTCTCGCCTTTGCGCATTACGATAATACCTTCTACCACGTTGTCCATGGAGTCGCGGCCAACCTGGCCCAAACGAGGTAATGAGCTTTCTTTTACAGAAGCCACGTTTTTTACAAGTACCGGAATACCATTGTTATAATCAACAATAATATTTTCGATATCGGCAATGGAAGTTAATAACCCAATACCGCGTACCACATAAGCTTGGCTGTTTTTTTCAATGATATCACCACCTACGTTAATGTTGCTTTTTGAAACTGCCTGGTAAACTTCAAGAGGCGTTAAATCGTATTTGGTAAGTAAGGTGGGACGCACGCTGATTTCATAGGTTTTAACCTCTCCGCCAAAACTAACTACATCTGCAACTCCCGGAACCGATTTTAAATTCCGTTCAATTACCCAATCCTGTATAGTTTTGATCTGGCGTGTGCCCAGTGTTTTACTGTTTACGGTATAACGAAAAATCTCACCTGTTGGTCCGTACGGAGGCTGTATATCGGCATCAACGTTATCAGGAAGATCAATTCCGCGCAATAAGTTGTTTACCTGTTGACGGGCAAATGCATCATCCACATCATCATCAAAAATTACTTTCACAACCGACAAACCAAATAGAGTTGTTGAACGCAATGAAGTTTTTTTCTGTGTCGGATTTAAAGCGATCTCAATAGGAATAGTTACAAATTTTTCAACCTCTTCAGCGCTTCTGCCCGGCCATTGAGTGATAATGGTAATTTGCGTATTGGTAACATCCGGAAACGCTTCCATTGGGGTGTTACGGTAAGAAACAATCCCCACAATAACGGCAATAAGCGTTGCCACCAATATGAAGGCTTTGTTCTTTAATGAAAACGTAATAATATTTACAACTAGTTTTTGCATCTGCTTTTTTTAGTTGTTGGTTAAAGCGTTATAAATAAGCAATTGATTAGCTGTTACTATACGATCGCCTTCTTTTAATCCGCTTCGCACATACGCTTTTGCACCGATGGTTTTATACAGGTCTATTTTTCTTACAGTAAAGTTTTTTCCACCGCCATATACTAATACATAGTTGTTTGAATTATCAAATACGATAGCACTTGAAGCGATTGTGATCATGCTTGCCTGTTCTGCATAATTAACTACTACGTTAGCATACATTTCCGGCTTTAATAAATAATCAGGATTTTCAAGTTTTACGCGGATTTTCATAACACGTGTCTGCGGATCAAGCACGTTATAAACTTTATCAATAGTTGCTTTGTAAATTTTATCAGGGTATGCGATCGTGGTAACAAAAACGGTATCTTTTTCTTTTACTTTATCAATATCGGTTTCGTAAACATTAGCCAGCACCCACACGTCTGTTAATTGAGAAACCGTGAACATGCTTTGCGAGTTATCGGCACGAATCTGCATATCTTTATTAATGTTCTTTTCGATAATAAAGCCTGAAATAGGTGCTTTTACAATAAACTCGCTTTCATTGCTTAAGGTATATATTTTTTGAAGTTCCTGCGATTTATTGATATCAGCCTGTGCTTTATTCAGATCTTGTTTGGCAGAGATATAATCACGTTCACTCATTAATTTAGAAGCATACATATCTTCGGCAACCTGCATATTTTTTTTAGCCAGGTCGTAGTTTGATTTTGCGTCACTGAATTGTTTTTGGTAATCAGCTACATCACCGCTTCGGATAACAGCTAACACCTGGTCTTTTTCCACGTAATCTCCTACCTCAACATTTACACCTTTTACAACACCGCTCACAAAAGGAAACACCTGCAATTGTTTGTTTTGATCAGCAATGATCTTTCCTGTTAATTTAAGCTCATTACGCACCTGTGTGTTGCGCGCTACGCCCACGGTCATGCTCTTAATAAGCGAGTCGGAGATAACAACAGCGCCGTCATCGGTTTTTTGTTCTTTTTTTCCTGAGCAAAAAGAAAGCGTAAGACTTAAAACAGCAAGCAGGCAAAGGCTAATTACTGTTTTTATTTTATTTTTTAAATACATCTTTTCCTACATTAAAATTAAGTTCTTCAAAAGCAGTTAAGCGCTGCATTTTTATATTATTGTATTGAGCCATACTTGTTTTATAGCTTTCAAACAGATCTACAAACTCCAAAAGCGATAAATTTTGCTTACTGAAATTTGCGTTTGCTCCTTTTAGTAAAGAAGAAAAATCAGCAGAAAAATTATTGCTTAAGGAACTGTTTAAATTTTGAAGCTCTAATATTTTTTGGTATGAAGCAAACACATCGTTCTGAACACTTACCTGCTTTTGTTTTAATAATTGGTCTGCTGCTTCCTGTTGCAGTTTAGCAGATTGAATATTGCCCTGGTTACGATTAAATACAGCGATAGGAAGCTGTAATCCTGCCCCGCTATAGTTTGGGACATAACTGCCGTTTCTGTCAAAAGTATATTGCAATTGGATGTCGGGCACCCCCATCGCTTTTTGTAATTTCACGTAAGCATCGCTGTAAGCCAATTGCGCTGCAGACTCTTTTAAATCAGGGCGGTTTGCCATGGCCTGGCTAACCAGATCTGATAATGCCATACTTGACATAGACGAATACTTGTTTTCAACGTCTGCTTCATTAAGAACAGGTTTGTACCAAACGTTTTTAGGATTATTCAGAAAAACTGCAAACTCTTTAGCCGATTGCTGAAGATTTGTATACACATCTAATCTGTCGCCTTGCAAAGAAAGTAACAGGGCGCGCACCCTAGTTATATCCCTAAGCGAAACATTGCCTTTTTGGTATTGTTCTTCAAAGCCGGCTACTATATTTTTAACCGAAGCTATTTCATCATCAAATAAGCTTAGTGATTTTAAGCCATAACTTAATTCGTAAAAATCGCCGCGCAAGGTAAACAGCAAGCTTCTCATAACATCGTCAAACTGGTATTGAGCTACATCAGCCTGCGCTTTAGCTACTTGTTTGTTTTTTATACGTTTTTGAGCAATGGATATAAGCCATTGGGCATTTATAAGAAATTCACCCTGTGTTTCCGGGCGACCAAAGGTTCCCTCTCTTGTAGGAAAAGTCTTCTTGCTATATTGGTTGTAAATGCTATTTTCGTAATAAACTGTAGGGTTATTTAGCAAGCCCGCCTGCCTGATCAAGGCTTTTTGGGCATCTACATTAAATTTTTGAGCTAAAATAGCGTAGTTATTCTTGATAAACTGATCTTCTGCATCGCTCAGGGTAATAGCAATTGTATCAACGGCGTTAGGTTGTTGTGCAAAAGAAGCTTTAGCTACGAAAACTAAAAGCAGGAAAAGAATTTTACGCATATTGGTCGCAAAAATAGCAAAATTAAGGAATACGGCTGTTTTATCGAGATTAGAATGGTATTAGAATTTTTAATCCTGGGCGGGAATACCAAACTTTATGATAAAGGTGGTTCCGGCATTTAATTGCGAATGGATCGTTATGCTTCCCTTATGGTTCTGGATGACGCGATTACTAATCGATAAGCCTATTCCATGGCCTTTAAATCCCCTGGCGTTATCTGCCCTAAAAAAAGGATGAAATACCGATTCCAGGTCGTTTTGGTCTATTCCGATCCCCTGATCTGCAATTTCTATCTTTATTTCATTTTCGTAACAGTTTAAGGTACAGCTAACCTGTTTTTCGTTCGAAAATTTAATCCCGTTTTCTATAATATTGGCAATGGCCGAGTACAATAAAACCTTATTGCCCTTAATGATAAGATTTCCTGATTCCTGTGGCAAAAAGCCTACGTGGTACTGTACAGGTTTGTGCGCATACTTGGCATTTATGTTTTGTTTTAATTCCAGCAACAGCTCGTCCACCCTGATCTCGTCATTAAAATAAGATACGTTGGGCTTGTATTCTTCAATCTGGTTTAATAGCAATAAAGAATTTACCAGCTCTTTCATCTGGATAGACTGGTCTAAAATGGTTTTAATGGTAGCTATTAGCTCTTCATTTTTTCGCTCTTTGGAAAGCGCCACCTGCAGCTCGCCGATAATAGAGGTAAGCGGCGTTCTTAGCTCATGCGAAGCATTGCTCACAAAAGTTCTTTCTATCTCGAACGATTTTTGCAGGCGCTGCAGCATTTCATTAAACGTGTTGGCCAGCACTTGTATCTCATCGTTGTTTTTCCCGCCGGATACCTGCGTATTCAGGTTTGTAAATTTGATCTGCTTAACCTGGTTAACCACATCTGTAATAGGATTTAAAGCGCGACGTGAAAAGTATTTCCCGAAAAAATAAATAAGCAATAACGAGACTATAAATGCGGAAACACAAACAACTAAGAGGAATTGTATTTTTGCCCTGCCTGTTACATCAACCGCGGAAGCTATTATAAAAAAGGTACCTTCGTTATCTTTATAATGTATGCCTATATATTGCCTTTCATGATCGCGAAACTGGCCTTCTCCGTTCAGCTTTATCGAATTAAAATTCCATTCGTTGATCTTGCCCGGCTCATTACCCGAGTGGAACAGGATATTTCTTTTATCATCATAGATATCTATCTTTTCAAGTGGCAGCGTTTTCGAGAATTTTTCCTGGAAAGACAAAATACGTTCTTTCGACAGCTCGTCTTTTTCAAAAAAAATGTTGGATGTAATAAATACTCTTTCTTTTAAACGCTCATAAAAAATATACTGCGTATTATACAGCGAAAGCAGGTAAACAGAAAGCAAAACGCTTATAAAAATAAGCCCCACGATAAGTGTAAATTGTAAGGTAAGACGCCTGCCTATTTTCATGCTTCTTTTAAAATATATCCGCGACCGATGACGGTATGGATCAATTTATTCTCGTTGCCTTTATCTATCTTATTGCGCAGGTAATTTACGTACACATCTACCACATTGGTTCCGCTGTCAAAATCATTATCCCATACATGCAGCGCCAAATGTGCCCTTGAAAGCACTGCATTTTTATTCTTTAAAAAATAATGCAGCAGGGCATATTCTTTTGCGGTAAGCGTAATTTCTTTGTTGCTTCTAAATACCCGTTTTGTGCTGTCGTTCAATACCAGGTCGCCGGCCGCTAACAATTTAGTGCTGTCTTCTTTTTTATGGCTTCTCCTGGTCAGCGATCGTATCCTGGCAAGCAATTCCGGGAAATCAAAAGGCTTTACCAGGTAATCGTCCGCACCGGCATCCAGGCCTGTTATCTTATCATCGGTGGAGCCCAAAGCAGTTAACATCAATATCGGCACATTTGCGTTATGCACCCTTATTTTTGCGCAAACCTCAACTCCATTTAGAAGAGGCATCATTACATCCAGTATAATTAAATCAAATGTTTCTTTAAGCGCCAAAGCCAAGCCGGCCTTTCCATCATATGCGCAAGTAACAGTAAAATTATTTTCGTTCAGGCCTTTTTCAATAAAGTGGACCACTCCCTTGTCATCTTCAACCAACAAAATATTCATAATTATTTTACTCTATTTTATTTATAAAAAAACAACGCATAAGGCTTCTCAAAAATAGCACAATATTGCTTTTTAGCTTATTTATTCTTGCTGTTTTTTATGGTTATTTTAAAAACAAAATTAAATTTACGCATGGAAGAAAACATAAAAACACCTCAGCAGGTTTTAGAAACTATGTTGGAGCGCGATGCTTTCAGCAAGTGGATGGGCTTGCAGGTTGACGAGGTGAAAGAAGGCTATTGTAAACTGCATTACCGGGTAAAAGACGAAATGCTGAACGGCTTTTTAAGCATTCACGGAGGCATTTTATTTTCTGCAGCAGATTCTGCTTTTGCCTTTGCCTGCAACTCGCATGGTATTTTTGCCGTGGCGCTGGATGTTACCATAAGTTTTGCAAGGCCTGCTAAAACAGGAGAAGTGTTGACAGTTGAAGCGCAGGAAATTTATGTGGGTAAAAAAACAGGTATTTACGATATAAAAACCACGAACGAGAAAGGCGAACTGGTGGCTGTTTTTAAAGGGACTGCCTACCGAACATCTACTAAAGTTTAAAAAGTCGGGCTGACGTGACTCGAACACGCGACCCCTAGCACCCCATGCTAGTACACTACCAACTGTGCTACAGCCCGAATTTGGGCACAAAAATAATATTTTTGCTTATTTTACAATAAGAGTTCCGGTATATAATTCTTCGTTGGAAGAACCTACAATATTATACGTCCCGGCAGGAATAGAAGAGAGGCTTGCCGAATAAACTTTTCTATTCTCGGGAGTAAGTATGGCTTTTGAATAAAAATCGTTGCCGTTCGTATCCCTCAAAATAACCAGTGTTTCATTTTTTGAAGACAAATCAACAGAAGACAATTGCTCCTCTTCTTCTATTTTTAAAACAACTACCTGCGAGTACCTGAAATTGCCTTCTGCATCGGTTTGTTTAATGCGGTAATAAGAAACACCTGCATAAGGCTGGTAATCGGTTTCAAAATAATCTGAATAAACAGTAGCATCTTCGGTAGCAGGCAGATCAACAATTTTGGTGTATTCTTTGCCATCTTTGCTTTTTTCGATGGTAAAGAACGGGCCGCCGGTTTCTATGGAAGTTTTCCATTTTATATCTACTTTATTTCCGCTCTGGAAAACTGTAAAATCAATTAATTGTAAAGGCGAAATGGATAAAGACCAGCCGCTTGCCGAAATAAACAGCAGCAACAAAAAGGACAGATGCATGATATTCTTTTTCATCCTACAGATTTAATTGCGGTAAAAGTAGACTATTCTTTAAACTACCAAAATTTAGATGAAAAATATTTTAAACACCAACAAAAAAGCCAATTCTTACATGTGTAAGGATTGGCTTTCATTTTCTGCGATCCGGTATTTTATTTCAGGATCTCGCGGGCAATAACCAGTTTTTGAATTTCGCTGGTTCCTTCGCCAATGGTGCAAAGTTTAGCGTCGCGGTAATATTTTTCTGCCGGAAAATCTTTGGTATAACCGTATCCGCCAAATATTTGAACGCTATCATTTCCACAACGTACTGCCACTTCAGACGCATAGTATTTCGCAAAAGCTCCTTCTTTGGTTACTTTTTGTCCGCGGTTTTTTAAATCAGCCGCCTGGAAAGTTAATAGCTCGGCAGCTTCAATTTCAGTTGCCATATCAGCCAGTTTAAAGGCAATGCCCTGGAATTGGGAAATAGCTTTACCGAATTGTTCACGCTCTTTAGAATATTTAAGCGCGCACTCATAAGCTCCTTTTGCAATACCCAAAGATACAGCTGCGATAGAGATACGGCCTCCATCCAATACTTTCATGGCTTGTATAAAACCATCGCCTTCTTTGCCTAACATCTGGCTTTTGTGTACACGACAGTTGGTAAAAATAAGCTCGGCTGTTTCGCTGGCGCGCATACCTAATTTATTTTCTTTTTTGCCCGAAGCAAACCCGGGTGTTCCTTTTTCAATAATAAATGCGCTCATACCGTGGCTATCGCCTTTTTCGCCTGTGCGAATAATAACTACTGCTACGTTACCACTAATGGCATGTGTAATAAAGTTTTTGCTTCCATTGATCACAAAATAATCGCCGTCTTTCACAGCAACAGTGTTCATTCCGCCCGCGTCAGAACCTGTACCTGTTTCGGTCAATCCCCATGCGCCAATCCACTCGGCTGTTGCTAATTTTGGCAAATATTTTTTCTTTTGTTCTTCGTTACCAAACTGCAAAATATGGCCGGTGCAAAGCGAGTTATGCGCTGCAACCGATAAACTGATAGAGCCGCAAATTTTTCCAACTTCGGAAACAACGGTAACATACTCTGTGTAGCTCATTCCTGATCCGCCATATTCGGTTGGAACCAAAACGCCCATTAAGCCAAGCTCTCCAAGTTGTTTAAAGATCTCTACCGGGAAGTGCTGCGATTCATCCCACTCCATTAATTTTGGAAGGATATTGTCTTTGCCAAATTTGCGGATCATGTCCGCGATCATGATTTGGTTTTCGGAAAGACGAAAGTTCATCCCCGTTGCGTTTTCTGTTAATACTGTACCAGACATTGTATGTTATTTGAATAGTTAGTTAATTTTTCTTTTCCTTTTAAAAATTCAAGTTCTACCACAAAGGTAAAGCCTGCCACGTGAGCACCGCATGTTTTAACGATCTCTGCCGCTGCCTGCGCTGTGCCGCCTGTAGCTAACAGATCATCGTGTATAACGATGTTCCAGCCTTTTTTTATTACATCGGCATGCACCTCTATGGTGGCATTTCCGTATTCTAAATCATATGTCTGGCTAATGGTTTTGCTGGGCAGCTTGCCTGCTTTGCGCACCATGATAAAAGGAATGTTCAGCCAGCTTGCCATCAGCATGCCGAATAAAAAACCACGGCTTTCTATACCAATGATGGCATCGGGTTTTTCTTTTGAAAACGAACGACAAAATGCGTCCGTTATTTCATTGCAAAGCTTGGGGTCTAAGAAAATAGGTGTAATGTCTTTAAACAAGATTCCCGGTTTTGGAAAATCAGGCACATCCCGAATAGCGCTTTGTATTTTTTCGTTTAATAACATCTTAAAAGAGAGGCAAATTTATAGTAATTATTGTATGTTATTGGATTTCGGCTATTTTTTCTGCCAAAGTGAGTTTTAAGTCGCTCAACATGGGTTCATTGGGGTGTTTTGAAAGGTTGGTATCGCTTAGTTTTTTAAGGAGTTCTTTCATAGCGCTCACCTCCATATTTTCAATGGTATCTAAAACCGTAATGGCCTCTAAGGACACAAACATATCCGTATCCAGGGCAAGATCGGCAAAAAACAGCTCATGCCCTTTAAAGTCAAGCCCGCTTTCCCAGCAGGCCGCAATAAGCACCGCTTTTTGGTTTTTATGCTCGGTTTCGGTAATGGCTTCCAGTAAAAAATCAATGCTTTTTTCGTTTTTTAGTAATTCCAGCCCCGCATCCTTATGCTCGCTGTTATGGGAGCCCAGCAGCTCTATCAGTTGTTTAATGGCCGCTTCGTCTTTGTCCGATTTTTTTTCTTTCTTTAAGGGAGCTTCTCCTGCCTCTTCAGCCCGCAATTGAGCCGCAATTTCTTCCGCACTGGGTATTTTGTTTGTTTCGTTATCCATCAGATTATTTTCTTGTAAAATCCTTTAAAAATAAAAATATTTTTTATGTTTATAGAATATTTATTTTGAACGATCTACTACGCATACTGCTTTTTCCTTTTTCGCTTATTTACGGCGGAGTTACCTGGCTGCGGAATGCCTTATACGACACCAAGGTTTTTAAGCAAACCACATTTGATGAAGTTAAAACCATTTGCGTGGGAAACCTCATTGCAGGCGGCGCGGGCAAAACCCCACATACCGAATATATTTTAAAGATCTTACAAAAAGAGCAGCGTGTTGCCACATTAAGCAGGGGATATAAACGAAAAACTTCGGGTTTTTTTGTGGTTGAAACGGATACGAAACCCGAGCAAAGCGGCGATGAGCCTTTGCAGATAAAACAAAAATTTCCGTCGGCCTTTGTAGCGGTAGATGAAAACCGGGTTAAAGGCGTAAAGAAGATCCTAGCGCAAAAAAGCGCGGATGTGATTTTGCTGGACGACGCTTTTCAGCACCGGCAATTAAAATGCGGGCTGAATATTTTACTGACAGAATACGACAATTTATTTTCTAACGATATGCTCCTGCCTGCAGGCAGGTTGCGCGAAAGCAAAAAAGGCTACCTGCGCGCCGATATTGTGATTGTTACCAAAACCCCTGAATATGCTACTCCTATTGATTTACGAGGCGTTATAAAAGAAGTGAATGTGCGCCCGTATCAAAATCTGTATTTTTCGTATATAAAATACGCGCACCCGTATAACCTGTTTGATAAAAGTGAGACCATCAATATACCGATGCATCTTTTTAATTGCAATGTGCTGCTGGTTACCGGTATTGCCAACCCCAAACCTATGCTTACCTATGTGAAAGAATATGCCGAAGATGTTGTGCACAAAGCCTTTCCTGACCATCATCATTTTACAGGCGATGATATTTTACAGATAAAACAGGCCTATGATAAGATAGAGAACGAGAACAAGATCATCCTTACAACTGAAAAAGATGCTACCCGGTTGATTTCTTTTAGTGAAGAATTTAAAGATGTTTCTATTTTTGTGCTCCCGATTGAAATAGATTTTAAAACAAAAACAGAAGAGTTTAACGAACAAATTATAAAATATGTTAGAGCAAATAAAATTCACCACCGCAAATATTCTTAAACAAACAAACAACTTTGCGCCCGAAGTGGGCATTATACTTGGCACAGGGCTTGGCGGACTGGTTAAAGAAATTAAAACAGAGTTTGTAATTCCGTATGAAAACATACCAAATTTTCCTTTAAGCACTGTAGAAGGGCACAGCGGAAAACTGATTTTTGGTACGCTTGGCGGAAAAAAAATTGTGGCCATGCAGGGCCGTTTTCATTATTATGAAGGCTACAGCATGCAGGAAGTTACTTTCCCGGTGCGCGTAATGAAGTTTTTAGGTATCAAAACTCTTTTCTTATCTAATGCCAGCGGCGGTGTTAACCGTTCTTTTGAGGTGGGAGAAATTATGATCATTAATGATCATATCAACCTTTTTCCAAATCCATTGATCGGAAGAAATATCAACGAATTAGGCACGCGTTTTCCTGAAATGAGTGAAGCTTATGACAAAACGCTGATAGAAAAAGCAAAAAGTATTGCTAAAAAAAATGATATAAAAGTATCTGAAGGCGTTTATGTAGGCTTAACCGGGCCAACTTTAGAAACTCCTGCCGAATACGGCTATATCTTTAACATTGGCGGCGATGCCGTGGGTATGAGCACCGTGCCCGAGGTTATTGTGGCACGCCACATGGGGCTGCCTTGCTTTGCCATCAGTATTTGTACTGATTTGGGTGTGCCGGGCAAAATTGAAAAAACCACCCACGAAGATGTGCAGCGTGTGGCTGCAACCCAGGAGCCTAAAATGACGCTTATTATGAAAACGCTTATCAGCGAGATGTAATTTAAGCGGTGTTTGGCAGTTCTAACATTCGCTAAAGCACACTTTTTCCTGTAAAATATACATTTCTTTCGGGCTAATGTACATTAGCATCCATATAATGCGCATTAGCGGCAGACTAATATGCATTATACATTCAGTAATGTATATTATTCGTCGGGTAATGTACATTATGCCACAGGTAATGCACATTATACACCGGGTAATGTACATTATGGGCTGGGTAATGCACATTATACTATCGATAATGCACATTACTGAGCGAGTAATGTACATTATAACACCAGTAATGTACATTATACTCCCGGTAATGTCCCTTACTTCAAGTTTAAGGATACCTGTTTAGCTTCTGTCTTGCGTTCACCTCATCCTGTTAAACATATCACAAAAAAAATCCCCGCACTGGTGCAGGGATCTTTTTAACCAATAAAAAACTCGTATTCTTAAAACCTTTCCAAACCTGAAAAGAAGAAACTTGCTTCAATAGCTGCGTTCTCGTCGCTATCGCTGCCGTGCACCGCATTTGCGGCAATGCTTTTTGCAAACAGTTTCCTGATTGTTCCTTCATCAGCTTTAGCAGGATCGGTAGCACCAATTAAGGTACGGAAATCGGCCACTGCATTATTTTTTTCTAAAACAGCTGCTACAATAGGGCCGCTGCTCATATAATCAACTAATTCGCCATAAAACGGGCGCTCTTTGTGTACTTCGTAAAATTTGCCTGCCTGTTCGGCACTTAAACGCAGGTATTTCATTGCTTTAATAGTAAAGCCTGCTTTATTGATCATGGCCAGAATTGCGCCGATGTTGTTTGCTTCAACCGCATCCGGTTTTAGCATAGTAAAAGTTATGTTTGTTGCCATATTTTTGTTTTTGGGCTGCAAAGATAGTAGTTTTTTGTTAGCAGGTATTGGGCGGCAGATAGTAAGCTTAAATGCAGCTCATAAAAAAAAGCCCGGCTCAAGTGCACCGGGCTTTTAATAGTTGTTTTTTAATAACAATTACCTACTATTTAGAAGCATCATACAATGCCTGCAATTTGGCTTTTGTTGCAGCGGTAGCCGCTCGTTGCGAATCTAACAAAGCAAGCTGTGTATTAACCGCTGATGCATCTACATTTTGTTTTTTCAGATCATCCATTTTAGCTGCCAGGTCGTCCTCTTTATTCTGATACATTTTTACCAGGTCTTTCAGCCCTTTTTGCGCGGTGTATTTTACGTATGTATTTTTACCTTTCTCGGTATATGTTTTAATAAGGGTTGCACCGCTAAGCACGGTTTCATCTTTTGTGCAGCGCTTTAAAAACTGAACATAGTTATTAATGAAGCCCATGCTTTCAAAGCCAGTAAAGTTTTCTTTTTGTTTCACAAAGAAATCGTTGTTGCTGTCGTCACCATAATTGGCATACAAATCCATAATGGTAAAACGTATATTATCGCTGTTCTCGTTTTCCAGTTGTTTAGATTTTTGCATGGCTGCTTGCGGGTTTTCTTTTGCAAGGGCATTCAGGCCTGCGCCCATAACCGCATATGATCTTTCATTTAAGGCAGCTGTATACATGTTTTTTACATCTGCATCGCCCGGGTAATGTTTAGCTAAATAGTTAATGGCCTCTGCACGTACTTTTGTTTTTTCATCGCTTTGCGCTATTTTGATAAGCAGTGGTTTTAGCTCAGCATATTTTGTCGCATCAACCTCATCCAATAATTTAATGGCTTTTATTCTCAGGTCTCCCATTTTATCATTTAGTGCAAGCTTGGTAGCTTCGTAAACAGAAGCATTAGATATGTTTTCTTTAAATTTATTTAAAGCCTCTAACCTATCTAAATACTTAGGTGCATTTTTATATTGGTATACATATTCATCGGTTGTTTTGTTTTCTGATTTTACGCATAGCAATTGTTTCTCGCCATCAAAATTAATCAACGAAGGTTTTTTATCTGAAGCAATGGTAAATTCTTCGCTTACCTGTGTAACGGTAATTTTTTCTCTTCTAACTGTTTTAGTTGCGCCGTCGCCAAAATACAGATCAACAAAAACCGGCATTTTATATAAAGGGTTTTCTTCAAAATCTTGTTTTTGCTCTACTTTTATTTTCACCTGTTTGGTAGCCGCATCATAGTTATAGGTAATATCAAGCACCGGGTGCCCGCCTTCCATATACCATTGGTTAAAGAACCAGTTCAGGTCCTGGCCGGTTATTTCTTCAAAAGCCAAACGAAGATCACTTACCTCAGCGTTTTTAAACCTGTTTCTTTCCAGGTATAATTTTAAGGAGGCAAAAAACGCATCATCGTCTACTTGCTTACGAAGCATGTGCAATATTTGTCCGCCTTTGTTATAGCTGATCCCGTCAAACATATCTTCGCGGTTCTCATATTCAAAACGAATAAGCGGAGGATCTTTTTGTGTAGATTGTGCAAAATAACCCTGGCGGCTTCCGTAGCTGTGCGCATCGGCAGCATCCACGCCGTGTTTGTATTCCTGCCATAAATATTCTCCATACGTAGCAAACGATTCATTTAAAGAAAGGTTGCTCCAGCTTTCAGCGGTAACAAGGTCGCCAAACCATTGGTGAAACAATTCGTGCGAGATAACATCTTCGCCTTTGCTGCCATCAAGCATTTCGCGCTCTGTCTGGTAAATAAACTCACCATGCAGCGTTGCCGAAGTGTTTTCCATAGCGCCCGATACATAATCGCGGGCAACAATTTGCGCGTATTTCTGCCATGCAAACGGGGTACCTAAGCGAGTAGAATAGAATTCGATCATTTCAGGAGTTAAGCCGAAGATGTTTTTTGCATAAGGCTCGTATTCTTTTTCTACGTAATACGAAACTTCTTTGCCGTTCCAGGGTTTATCAACCACTTTTTTAAACTCGCCAATGCCCATCATTACCAAATACGTAGCGTGCGGCAAATCCATTTTCCAATGATCGGTGCGCGTGCCGTCGGCGTTTTTTTTACTGTCGGTCATTAAACCATTTGACAGCGTGGTGTATTTATCATCAACGGTAATATAAATCTCATTTGTAATTTTTTCATTCGGGCTATCTACGCATGGAAACCAGGCCGAGTTGCTTTGAGTTTCACCCTGTGTCCATATTTGCGGCATTTTATTTTTCTCTTCTCCTTTCGGGTTGATGAAATATAAACCTTTATCGTCTGTAATGGCTTTGCTGCCACCGGCTTTCAACTCGTTTGGTTTTGATTTATAATCAATAAAAACGGTGTATTTATCATTACGGGTATATTCTTTATCCAGGTCGATCTTCAACGAATCGTTTTCATATACGTATTTTAAATCGGTATTTCCTTTTGGGCCAACTAACTGCACTTTATAAATATCCATACCGCGTGCGTTTAAATACAGCTTCTTTACAGGATAGAAATAAGGTTTAATATCTATCGTTGCTTTACCAAACAACCACTGGTTTTGCCAGTCAAATTTTACTTCCAGTTTTTCATGCAGTATATCATTGCTTTTAGGATTTGAAGCTTGGTATATTTTTGGAACCGGTGGCGCTACTTTTTTATCTAAAAAAACAGTATCGGTTTTAACGATGATCGTTTCGGTTGATTCCTGCTTGTTTTTCTTGTTTTTTTTCTGGGCAAAGCCACCATGGGATATCAACACCACAGAAGCCGCACATAGAAGTAGTTTCTTGTTTAACATAGATTTTTAATTTGTATGCGAATTTGCAATTTTAAAATGATTTTCCCGCTGTTTTTATACGAGTGGTTAAGTTTTAGGGATAGAGGAATAAAAAGCCCCACCAAAAAAAGCAGGCTGTTGCAAAAGTTTCTTACTGATTCTAATTTTTCAGGCAGATTATTTAAGCAATGTTACCGTGCCGGTATATGATTGCCCCTGGTGGTTGACATTTCTTAGCTGTATTTTCCATACATATACATCCTGCTGCAGCACTTCGCTGCCGCCTTTGTTACTAAGCCTTCCGTCCCAGCCCACATTAATATCATGCGTTGTAAAAATATTATTGCCCCATCTGTCAAATACATACATGGTAAAATCCAGAATGCCATTTGCTTCCGCTTTAAATATCTCATTTTTACCGTCACCATTAGGCGTAAAGGCATTAGGCACATAAATAGCAAAATCTTCTTCTACAATAATTACTTTTGATATCGTATCCCTGCAACCATTAGCAGAGATGGCTATTAAAGAAACATTGTAGGAAGCTGCATTCTGATAGGTGTACACGGGGTTGTTTACATTTGAAGTATCTGCCAGCGTTAATGAATCGCCAAAGTTCCATAGGTAACTGGTTGTTCCGCCCGATGCATAGGTTGTATTTGAGAAATGTACATCAGGAGTTAAAATAGTAACTGGCTTTGGCGAATAATCAAAATCCGGCACCGGGATAGGATAGGTTATAACCGAAGCTGTTGCCGTATTTACACAGCCATTAATATCTGTATAAGTAAGCTTAATGGTATTATTTCCAGCAGAAGTAAAGCAAAAATTTGGCATTACCGTTGAAGCCGTTTGCCCATCGCTGGTGCTCCATCCATAAGCTCCGTTTGCTGAAGGAGCAGGGCTGCTGGTTACTGTATATGATTCGCACTGGGGGGTACAGCCTGCCGTAGTTGTCGGTGCTATAGATACTACAGGAATATTATTGGCCTGTACGGTTAAATCAGATGTATTAGTACATCCGTTTACATCTGTTCCGGTAACTGTATAATTAATTGTTGCCGTAGTGGTTGGCATTATGTAAACTTCGCCTCCCTGTGTTGGGTTTAAATAGGTCGTTGGGTTCCAGGTATACGTCTCTGCACCATAGGCTGTTAAAGTTCCTGTAGACGACACACAAACCGGTGTGGCTGATGAGGTGACAGTTGGCAAAGGGTTTACAACTACAGCTGCAGATCCAAAGTTATTACAGCCATTTACATCCGTTACAATAATATTGTATGTTCCCGACATAGCTGCTGTTGCATTCGGAATTTGAATCTGGCTATTGGCTGAGCTGTATGGAATAGATGGAATGCTATAGTTTGCAAAACCGGGTGTTATGTTTATGGTTAATGGAAAGCCTACGCAAGCCGGCAAAGCAGTAACTGTAAATACCGGTAAAGCATATACCGTTACAGTTGATGTTGCGCCGGCAATGCAACCGCCACCGTTAGACCCACTAACAGAATATGTTGTTGTTACTATTGGATTTGCCGTTACATTTGGAATTATTGTACTACTTAAAGTAGTAGAAGGAGACCACGTGTAGCTTGTTGCACCACTTGCTACAATAGGAGCTGAAGCTCCAACACACAAAGTATTGCTTGTTACTGATATAGTAGGTGATGGCGTCACGATTACTCCACAATATGAAATCGGCCCTCCGATATTTGTACAACCGTTTGTATCAGTTCCAACAACAGTATAATTTGTTGATACAGCAGGGCTAACAAAAATGCAATTTCCAGTCATACCGCCAGGTGTCCAAGTATAGGAAACTCCCCCTGATGCGCATAAAGTCCCCGTTTGTTGTGCGCATATAGTAATCGACGGGCCTACTATAATAGGCAAAGGATTCACTGTTACAGTTGCCGTATTACTTGCGGTACAAGTACCAACTGTACTTATTACACTGTAAACTGTTGTTACAGCAGGATTTACTGTTGTTGATGGTGTTGTGGCTCCGGTACTCCAAACAAAATTACTTGTTGCCGGCAACGCTGTTAAAGTAGCTGTATCTCCGGCACATATTGTTGGCGAATTAACTATAGGGGGTGTATTTGCACTTACAACAACTGTTGTAGTAGCCACGCAGGTAACTGTTCCGCCCGTTGTACCTGTTACACTATAAACACCTGCCGTCGCGGTTGTAGAGTTTGGTATAGTAGGGTTTTGTTGATTTGAAGTAAATGAATTTGGCCCCGTCCATGCATACGTGGTGGCTGTAGTGTTTGTAGTAGCTGCACTTAAACTGATGGTTTGCCCCACACAATATGGCCCGGTATTGCTGGCTGTTACACCGCAGTTAACGATATTACAGTTGGTAGAGCCTGATCCTCCTGTTTGACTCAAATCAATATTTTGAGTTTGATTTGAATAATTAGTAATCATCATCATGTAATATTGACCAACAGTAGCATTTGCAATGGTACAAGTTTCTGTTGCGTTTATGGAAAAACTACAATCAACAATACCCCCCGAGCAGGCATCATTAGTAGTAACTGTGCTTTGGGTACTACCACAGCTGCCGGTTAAGCCTGCAGTACAAGGTGCTGTAGGAGAAGTAAACGGTCCCCAACAAACAAAGTCTACATCTCCTCCTGCGGTTCCTGAAATATTTAAAATTAAATTTCCAGCTGTAGCAATTTGCAAATAATACCAGGCAGGATTTGGTTGAGATAAAACACATCCGTAACTCGGCCCCATCTCGCCAGAAGTACCACCGGTTGTTGCCGGAAAAGTTGTTGGAACAGACCCCGAACAAAAGGGATTGGCACCACTACATGTTGGAGATGACATAGTACCAGGTGGGATAGGTGGAATTCCCCTACCAACTATTGCGCTCCAGCCACTTTGTGTAACACTGCCATCGCTTATAAATACGACAGTAAGATATGCACCACTTCCTTTAACAACTTGAGGACTATTGCCTCCCGTATACTCTCCAATTAATTTTGATGAAGCATCAGCTCCATCATAAATATACATAAAATCAAAATTATTTTCTAACGAAAAAGAAGTGAAATTTAAATAGGGGCTTTCTCCATTATCAGAATAAATAGTTTGCACATAACTTTTATTATTAGTATAATTTTTTGTTAATCCACCGTCATCTAACATAACATTATCGAATGTACTTATGATTGTTTTTGGAAACAGGTTTTTGAAATTTTGGGCATGCGCTTTTTTTAGAGGCGAGTTTGATATCACACGTAATTTATAATTGTCTTTGGAAAGTGCAAACTTTACATCTTGCCCCTCTATTGGATTTTGTATAGTTAACGGACTAATCAGTTTGCCGTAAACATCTAATAATTCCTTTGCAGAATATAATTCTATGCTTATTTGAGTGCCTTCTATATTTATTCTTCTTCTGGAATTTAAATAACGAAGTCCATCGAGTTGTGTATGGCTTAATGCCTTTTCGTAATTTAACGTATACTCAAAAGCCGGATTAATAATTTGATAATGTGACTTAGAAATTTGTTGCTGGGCAACACCAAAAAAACCTGATAATACTAAAAATAAGAGTGCAAGTTTTTTAATTTTCATATTTACTTATCAAAAATTTATGAAAACCAAGTTACCATAAATTTATTTAACCTTAAAATATTTAACTAAAACACTACGTTAAAATAACAAACGCCTAAAAAACCGTTAAGCCTCTTATTTTAGTAAGGTAACAGTACCTGTTAGATCTTTAGATACGTTTAAGATATTTTTCAGTTGTATTTTCCAAACATAAACATCTTGCTGCACTACGTCTCCTCCTTTGGTCTGATAGGTCCCATCCCATCCTTTATCCATATCCTCCGAATAAAATATTAAATTACCCCATCTGTCAAAAATAAACATCTTGTATGTAGCAATCCCTTCTCCAACAGGTTTAAATATTTCATTCGTTCCGTCATCATTTGGTGAAAAAGCATTTGGCACATAAAGTACATAATCATCCTGGATAACAACTAGATTTTCTATCGACGCCTTACATCCGTTTGCTGATGAAACACTTAGTGTAACCGTATATGTGCCCGCAGCTGAATACGTATGATTTGGGTTTGTTGTAGAATCTGTATTATTATATGTATCACCAAAATTCCAGTTATAGTTTAATCCCGGAGTAGACTCGTTATAAAACTGCACCTCCGGAGCTAAAACACTTACCGGTTTTGTACCATAATCAAAGTCAGCGGTTGGTATGGCAAATGCCGTAACGTTTGTAGTAGCTGAATTTACACAATGATTCGTATCCGTTATTGTTAAGGTTACTAAAGATGTTCCTGCAAGTGTATATGTTGTTGATGGAGATTGCGCTGTCGATGTTTGTCCGTTTCCAAAATTCCAGTTGTATCCACCTGGTGCAGCCGGCGGGCTACACGTTGCTGTGAAGGCAGCAAACAAAGGGATACAATCCGGCTTCACAGGACTGATCGCTACCGTAGGTAAAGCACTTACAACTACAACCGTAGTGGCTGTGCCAACACAACTGTTTACATCTGTACCTATAACATTATAGGTACTCGTAGCTACTGGATTTGCATTAACCGGGTTGTCGGTAGTTGAAACAAGACTAGAACCCGTCCATACATATGTTGAAGCGCCACTTGCTGTTAATGTTGCTGTTTGCTGTCCTATGCATATATTATTTGACGTAATCGTTACAACAGGCAACGGGTTTACGGTAACTGTAGCAACCGCTGTCCCCAAACAACCATTCGCATCTGTTACAGTAACTACATAGATCCCATCCATGGTAGGATCTGCGTTTGGCCTTTGCGGATTTTGTAAAGAAGAAGTAAATGATCCTGTTTGTTGAGGCTGTTGAGCCCAGGAATAAGCCACCCCTCCTGTCGCCATTAAATTAATTGTTTGCCCCACACATACCGGTGCAGCATTTGCAGTTGGTAAAGGCAATGGATTTACAACGACATTCACAACTGCGGTATTTGTACAAGCCGGTGTATTATTATCCGTTACAGTAACCGTATAAATTCCGGATAATGCAGGTGTAACCAGGTTAAGTGGAACAGATGGATTAGGCCCCGAATCGCTATAATTATTTGGCCCTGCCCATGCATAATTTGCCAGGCCGGTTGGAGTACAATTAAATGTCAGAGCCTGCTGATTTGTACAAGGTGTATTACTGGTTGCTATCGGTTGCGGTAAAGCATTAACGGTTAAACTGGCTGTTGTTACTGCAGCGCAACCACCTACTGCACTAACGCCTACAATTGTGTAAACGGTTGTGGTTGCAACAGGGGTTGTAGTTACAGCACTTCCGGTATTTGCACTTAAACCTGTTGCCGGTGTCCAGGTATAGGTTGCTGCGCCTGTTGCCGTTAAGGTTGCTATTTGTTGCCCTGCAGCACAAATTGTTGCACTGTTTGCCGAAATAGTAAATGCACTATAAACAGCTATAGTTCCAACAGCTGTGTTTGTACACCCATTTCCGTCTGTTCCCGTTACGTTATAATTTGTGGTTGATATCGGAGATTGCGTTAATGAAGACCCTGTGGTAACCGGCGTGGTGCTCCATGTATAGGTATTGGCACCGCCTGCTGTTATAGTGCCCGGGAAACCGGAACAAACTGTAGTAGATGAAGCCGTTACAAGGGGTAAGGAATTTACCGTTACAGTTGTTGTATATGTATTTGTACAACCGTTTGCGTCGGTTCCGGTTACTACATACGACTGAGTAGAAACAGGCGATTCAGTTACAGAAGGCGTGGTAGAGCCATCGCTCCATAAATAACTTACACCACCACCAGCTGTTAAAGTAGCTGTTTGCTGTCCTACACAAATGGTAGCCGAGGTTGCTGTTATTATTGGCAATGGGTTAACTGTAACAGTCGAAGTGCCGATATTTATACATCCGTTAATATCAATGCCGGTTACTACATATGTTTGCGTTGTGGTTGGGTTGGCTAAAACAGGATTTGATGTAGCCGAAGGCGAAAGGCTTGCTGAAGGGCTCCATGTATAACTTGTTCCGCCGCTGGCTGTTAAAGTAGCTGTTTGTTGGCCTACACAAATTGTAGATGATGTAGCCGTTATTGTTGGTAATGGATTGACGGTTACTGTGGCTGTTCCGCTTGCAGTACAAGTCCCTACAGAACCTACAATATTATACACGGTTGTACTTGTTGGAAAAGCATTTACACTGGCTCCTGTTGGCGAGCTTAAACTTGCTGAAGGGCCCCAGGTATAACCACTTCCACCACTGGCTGTGAGGGTTACTGTGCCACCGGTGCATATAGTAGCAGAAGAAACTGTGATCACAGGATTAGACACAACTATTACTGTTGATGTAGCTGTTGATGTACAGGTACTTGTTGTTCCTACTACCTGGTAAGTTTGTGAAGCTGTTGGTGAAACGTTAATGCTTGCCGATACTGCTCCGCCCGGATTCCAGGCATAGCTGGACGCGCCGCTGGCTGTTATAGCTGCTGTTCCGCCTGTACATATAGTAGGGCTGTTTACGGTTATAACAGGCAACGCATTTACCGTAACTACTGCAGTAACCGAATTTGTACAGCCTGCCGCACTCGTTCCTGTTATCGTATAGGTTTGTGTAGATGTAGGATTAGCACTTACCGTAGTCCCGACACTGGGTGTTAAGGTTGCTGCAGGGCTCCATGTGTAGGTAGATGCTCCGCTGGCGGTTAAATTGGTTGAAGTTCCGGAACATATTGTCGCAGCAGGAACTGTAATGGTAGGAAGCGGATTTACTGTTACAGCTACCGAAACTGTATTTGTACAACCTGTTGCATTTGCACCGGTAACTATGTAATTGGTTGTGGCTGCAGGGCTTGCTACCACGCTGGCACCAATGCCGTTTGAAGGTGTTAAACCTGTGGTAGGGCTCCAGGTATAATTGGTTGCACCGCTTGCGGTTAATGTTGTTGTGCCTCCCAGGCATATTGTTCCGCCTGTAGCAGTTACAGTTGGCTTAGGATTAACCGTGATAGTGGCCACCGTGCTGGCCGTACATGTTCCAACAGCTCCCAATACATTATAGGAAGTAGTCACAGCAGGGCTTGCTGTAAGGTTTGCTGTGTTTGAAACGGGAGACCCGCCGGTAGTCCATGTGTAGTTAGTAGCACCACTGGCCGTTAAATTAGCCGAATTTCCAGCACAAATAGCCGCTGATGTAGCAGACACCGTAGGAGAACCGCTAACGGTTACCGCTGTGGTTGCCGTACAAGTATTCGATCCACTGGTTAAAACAACTGTATAAGTGCCACTCATGGCTGCTGTTGCTCCTCCTCTTGTTGGGCTTTGACCGGTAGCCGAATAGCCGCTGGGGCCGGTCCAGTTATACGTACCTGTTGCCGTTGAAGTAGCTGCAACGCTGATAGTTTGTCCTATACAATAAGGCCCCGTGTTGCTTGCCGATACAGTACACGGCGCAACGATAGAGCAGTTGGTTGATCCGGCTCCGCCTGTCTGATTAAAAACAATATTTTGTGCCTGGTTGGAAAAATTAGTAATCAGCACCATATAATATTGCCCTGCTATGGCATTAGGTATACTGCAGGATTCTGTTGCTGAAGTAGAATAACTACAATCTACTATGCCGCCCGCACAACTATGGTTACCGGTACAACTACCAACTAATCCGGCCGTACAAGCTCCTGTAGGAGATGTAAAAGGGCCCCAGCAAATAAAATCAACGTCATAGCCGCCGCTTCCTGCAATGTTTAAAGTTAGCGGGCCTGAATTTGCAATTTGCAAATAATACCATGCTGGGTTAGGCTGAGAATATAAACATCCATATGAAGGCCCTGATTGCCCTGCTGTACCACCAACAGTTGCAGGAAAATTGTATGTGGTTCCTGTACAAAAAGGATCTGCCTGCGCGCATGTAGGTGCCGACATTGGGCTTGGAGGAGGTGGCGGAGTTCCTCTTCCTACCATAGCAGACCAGCCTGAACTTGTTTTGCTTCCATCACTGGTAAATACAACTGTAAGATATGCCCCGGTAGCTTTTACAAGCTGCGGGCTGTTGCCCCCGGTATATTCTCCGATAAGCCTTGATGATGCATTTGCACCATCATAAATATACATTACATCAAAATTAGCTTCGGTAGAAAATGAAGTGAAATTTAAATAAGGACTTTCTCCGTTATCTGAATAAATGGTTCTAACATATGTTTCGTTATTTAAATACGCTCCGTTTTGATTTCCGGAATCATATAGTGCACTGCCAAAATCTGTTATTGTTTGAGGCGCGTCTGTTTGTATGCTTGCGTATTGATTTATTGGTAAAGCCGGTGTAATAAGCAGGCTGTAATTGTTTTCAGATAATTTAAGTGCTACTGAAGGTGCTACTGAAGGATTTTTAATCGTAAGCGGACTGATAGGTTTTCCATAAGCAATCAATAATTCCTGTGCTGAATATAACTCTACTTTAATGGAAGTTCCTTCTATGGCAATTTGCCTTCGCTCATTCATAAACCTCAATCCATCTACTTGCAAATGGCTTAAAGCTTTTTCATAGTTTAAAGTAAACTCAAAATCCGGATTAATGATTTTGTAATGAGTTTTATTTACACCCTGTTGAGCTATGCCATAGAAACTGCAAAATAATAGAAGTAAGGGTATAAATTTTTTCATCTGCTGTAGTTTTTAACGGTTTGTTAAATCTAAGTTACGAAAAATAAAATCCTCTTCCAAATGTTTATTTAGTCCAAAGCTGGAATTAATCGACGAAACAAGAAATATATCAGATTAATTCTTTCTGGATGCTATTTCAGCAAGCTGACAGTTCCGTTAAGATCCTTCGATTCGTTTAAAATATTTTTCAACTGAATCTTCCAAATATATACATCCTGCTGCAAAATATCACCGCCTTTTGTCTGGTAAGTTCCATCCCAGCCTTTGGTTATATCTTCCGAATAAAATATCAGGTTACCCCATCGGTCAAAAATGTACATTTTATAATCTACAATACCTTCGCCAACAGCCATAAACAATTCATTTTTTCCGTCAGCATTAGGCGTAAACGCATTGGGCACATACAGCACATAATCCGGGTGCACTTCCACTACTCCCTGCGTAGTTGCGCTACATCCGTTAGAAGAATACGCGGTTAAGGTAACTGTATAATTTCCTGCACCGTTACTATATATATGAGTTGGATTTGTCGTAGAATCCAGGTTATGATACATATCACCAAAATTCCAGGCATAGTTTATATTTGGAGTTGATTCATTTATAAACTGCACTTCAGGTGCCAGGTCGCTTACAGGTTGTGTAGCATAGTTAAAGGCCGCAACCGGAACAGAAAATGCAGTAACATGCGTGGTTACTGTATCTACACAATGGCTTGTATCTGTTAAAATAAGCGTTACTAAAGAGGTGCCTGCTACAGTGTAGCATTCAACGGGATTAGCCGCATTAGAAGTATGGCCATTGCCGAAATTCCAATTATAGCTGGCTGTTGAAGCTGCACCTGCCGGGTTGGTAGTAATCAAAAACGCAGGGCATAAGGGAATGCAATCGGGCCTAATAGGCGTGATAGTTGCGGTTGCAGGAATGTTAACTGTTACCAAAGCTTTTGCCGTGTTTACACAGCCGTTGGCATCCGTACCCACCACATTATAAAAAGTAGTAACAGCAGGATTTGCGGTTGTTGGATTTGCAGTTGCAGAACTTATATTTGATCCCGTCCACACATAAGTTAATGCCCCTCCTGCAGTTAAAGTAGCTATTTGCTGTCCTAAACAAATAGCATTCGCCGTAGCCGTAACAACCGGCAGAGGATTTACCGTTACAGTTGCAACGTTTCCTCCCACACAGCCATAACCATCAGTTACCGTTACAAAATAATTGCCTGCCATAGCCGGAGTTGCCAATAATATTTGTGGGTTTTGTGCAGATGAAGTATATGCTCCGCTTTGTCCCGACCAGGAATAAACCACTCCCCCGTTTGCTGTTAAATTGATAGTTCCGCCCACACATACCGGCGCAGCGCTTGCTGTAACAACCGGTAAAGGATTAACTACTACGTTTACAACAGCCACATTTGTACAGGCGGGTAAATTATTATCCGTAACAGTTACGGTATAAATTCCCGATAATCCGGTTGTTACGCTATTGTAAGGTATAGTTGGATTTTGCCCTGTCGAAGCGTAATTATTAGGGCCAGCCCAGCTATAATTTGCCAAACCTGCCGGTGTGCAACTAAATGTTAGAGGTTGTTGATTAGTACAAGGCCTGTTGCTGCTGGCAACTGGTTGTGGAAGTTGATTTACTGTTAAGCTTGCTGTTGTAGTAGCCGTACAGCTACCTATGGCACTTGTACCGGTTATCGTGTAGTTAGTGCTTACCGCAGACGGGATTGAAGTAACCACACTGCCCGTATTACTGCTAATACCTGTTACGGGATTCCAAACATACGTAGAAGCGCCGCTTGCTGTTAAAGTAGCCGTTTGTTGGCCTGCTGCGCAAATAGTAGCACTGTTTACGGAAATGCTAAAGCTATTATATACGGTGATTGTACCGCTTGCCACATTTGTACAACCATTGTTATCTGTTCCTGTTACAGAATAGCTTGTAGTTGAAGCAGGCGTCTCTGTTAAAAGCGGTCCGTTTACAATCGGGCTTGTAGCCCATGTGTATGTATTTGCACCTCCTGCAGTTATGCTACCCGAAGCTCCCGGACAAACAGAGGTTGATGTAGCTGTTACCGTTGGCAATGAAAGTACCGTAATGATAGCTGATGTAGTATTCGTACAACCGTTAATATCTGTACCTGTTATTGTATAGCTTTGTGTTGCGGAAGGATTCCCTGTTACAACAGAACCCGTAGAGCTGCTTAACCCTGTAGCCGGGCTCCACAAATAAGTTGATCCTCCTGTAGCTGTTAAAGTAGCTGTTTGTTCTCCTATACAAATAGCGCCGGATGTAGCTGCTATGGTTGGTAATGGGTTGACGGTAACTGTTGAGGTAGCCGTTGCAGAACAGCTTCCTACAGTTCCTGTAACAGTATAAATAGTTGTTACGTTAGGGTTTGAAGTTACTGTACTTCCTGTTGTAGGCGTTAACCCAGTTGGCGGGCTCCAATTGTAACTAACCGCTCCACTGGCTGTTAAAGTAGCGTTTTGCTGTCCGATACAAACAGTAGCACTGTTTACAGTTACTGTCAGGGTAGGGAAAACATTTATTGTTCCAACCGCTGTATTTGTACAGGTATTAATATCTGTTCCAATCACTGTATAGCTGGTTGTTACAGCTGGTGTTTGGGTTAAGTTAGGTCCTACGTAACTTGTATTCCAGGTATAAGTGCTGGCACCACCCGCTGTTATTGTTCCCGCAAAAGTAGGGCAAACAGACGTTGATGTAGCGGTTACCATTGGTAATTGGTTTACAGTAACACTTGTCGTGCCCGTATTTACACAACCATTGATATCCGTGCCCGTTATAGTATATACCTGGGTAGCATTAGGATTAGCTGTTTCACTGGTTCCTGTTGTACCACTTAAACCTGTTGACGGGCTCCATATATAGCTCACTCCCCCACTGGCTGTTATAGTAGTTGTTTGCTGCCCGATACAAATAGTGCCTGATGTAGCTGTTATGATTGGTAATGGATTTACCGTTACCATTGTAGAACCATTATTTATACATCCGTTAGCATCCGTACCTGTTACAGTATAAATTTGTGTTGTAGTTGGGCTGGCAACTACCTGTGTACCTGTTGAAGGTGATAAGCTTGCTGCTGGTGTCCAGGTATAGGTTACTCCGCCGCTGGCTGTTAAAGTGGCTGTTTGTTGCCCGATACAAATGGTACCTGATGTAGCTGTTATAGTTGGTAACGGGTTTACGGTTAATATTCCAGTGCCGCTTGTCGTGCAAGTTCCTGCCGCCCCTACTACTGTATAGGTAGTGGTTACTGTAGGATTTGCGACTACTGTTGAACCTGTAGTGGCGCTTAATCCCGTTGCAGGTGTCCAGGTATATTGAGATGCTCCCATGGCTGTTAATGTATTACTTCCGCCTATACAAACTGTGGCGGAACTAACCGTTACTGTAGGATTTGTAACAACGGTCACTGTTCCGAATTCCGTTCCCGTACAACCATTTTCACTACCGGTAACAGTGTAAGAAGTTGTTACCGTTGGCGACACCGTGATAGTTTGTGCTGTTGAACCTGTATTCCAGCTATAGCTTGTTGCTCCGGAAGCTGTTAAAGTGGTTGTATAGCCTGCACACATAATAGGGTCATTTACCGTAACCGTAACACTTGCTGATACACTTACTGTACCAACTGTGCTATTTGTACATCCGTTGGCATTAGTTCCTGTAACGGTATAGCTTGTAGTTCCGGGAGGGCTTACAGATACTGTATTTGTATTGGTTGCCCCTGTGCTCCAGCTGTAGGTAGAGGCTCCGCTGGCGGTCAATAGAGATGCATTTCCCGAACATATTGTTGGAGTACTTACAGATAAAACAGGTAATGGATTCACCGTTACCAGGGCCGTAGTGCTTGCCGTGCAAGTACCCGCTGTACCCACAATACTATATGTCGTTGTGCTTGTTGGATTAGCAGTTACACTCGTGCCCGTTGTACCACTTAACCCTGTCGCAGGGCTCCATGTATAGGTGGATGCGCCACTGGCAGTTAAAGTTGTATTGCTTCCTGTACAAATGGTGGCGGATGGC